>Ga0153953_1000029_pt1 | contig 34111 bp, 32 predicted proteins | sample TSNJ037MetaG_FD_104718 | JGI IMG/M metagenome (GOLD analysis project Ga0153953, IMG submission 104718) | Attine ant fungus gardens microbial communities from New Jersey, USA - TSNJ037 MetaG | ecosystem: Host-associated > Fungi > Mycelium > Unclassified | place: USA: New Jersey, Wharton State...
GTTACAAATGCAAGTACGGATGATGTGACTTTACTGGCAGCATTGATTTATTGTGAAGCAGGAAATCAGAGCCGTGAAGGTAAGGTTGCGGTAGGTGCGGTAGTATTGAACCGGGTAGCTAGCCCATCATTTCCAGGCACTATAAAAGACGTGATTTATCAAAGCGGTCAGTTTACGCCGGCTTACAGTGGAGCGCTGGCAAGAGCTTTGGCGAATGGTGTGTCAAGCAGCTGTTATGAGGCAGCACAGGCGGCGTTGAATGGAGAAGATCCGGTACCGGGAGCTTTGTATTTTAATGGAGGTTCAGGAAGCGGAGTAAGAATTGGAGATCACCAATTCTATTAAAAACCATTGTAGTTAATTTCCAGACAGTTACTAAACTGGGGATGTTGTAAAATTTGATATGCTCCCCTTGTAGCAGACAGTTGATGTAATAAAAGACTGTTTATTACGAGGAGGAGCATGTTCTATGTTTGAAAATAATGTATAGGGGTGCGTTTTAAAGTATATTGGTTATCAGGACGCCACCATGGGAGGCGATATGCTTCACGCAAACAGGGCAACGCTCTGGCGAACTCCACCGCTAATGGCGCCCTTTAATCGTTTGCTTAGAAGCATATCGCCTCCCATGGTGGCTGTTTTCTGGCAGTGTTTAAGTTTTGTGCGGATCAACTCTGTTGTATAATTCCTGTTAGGCTATAAACCAATGTCATTAATGCTGCCTGGCGTAAATATGTGCCCAAAATTTTGAGATGATTTTTTTATGGGCCAGGCGGAGGAAGGAAGCGGAGTGGTTCCTCTGCTGACTGACGACAATAACGCACATGGAGAAATCAGTCAAAATTGCGGGTGCATATTTACGCCAGACAGCATTAAGTTAGGGATTGCCATCCTGAGCGAAGCGAAGGATCTTTCCAGCGAGGTAAATTCTTCGGTAACGCTCAGAATGACAGCGTTTATGTTTTTCTTATTAAAGACATTGGGCTATAAACCCAATATAGGGGTGCGCAAAAGTAACTATGCACATAAAAAGGTACGAATTTGATTCAAGCAGAACTTAAACACTGCCGGGAAACAGCCACTGCGGGAGGCAATATGCTTCACGCAAACGATTAAAGGGCGCCCTTAGCGGCGGCGAAATCCAATGCTTACGCAGACCTCGGCGGCCAGGCTCTCCTGGGCGCTGATTTGGTCGAAGTTAGCAGTGGAGTTCGCCAGAGCGTTGCCCTGTTTGCGTGGAGCATATTGCCTCCCGCGGTGGCGTCCTGATAACCAATATGTACTCCAAAATATGCACCCCACAAATAGAAAATACTGGATAATTACAACAATCTCTGATAGAATAACATTATAAGTTTAGCCATAAAATAAATAATAAGGAGGAATGTATGAACAAGGTATTTGTATTTTTGGCAGAAGGTTTTGAAGAAATCGAAGCACTGACAGCGGTAGATTTGCTGAGGCGTGCAGACTTAAATGTACGCATGGCTGCTGTCTCACCAGGTGAATTTATTACCGGAGCCCATGGCATTGTGATAAGACCGGATATGTATTTAGAAGCAGTACGGCTGGAAGATGCGGTCATGCTGGTTCTGCCGGGAGGGAACCCGGGTACTATGAATCTAAATAAAAGTGAGCAATTATTAGATTTATTAAAAACTGCAGATTCACAAAAAATACCGATTGGTGCAATATGTGCGGCACCAAGAATTCTGGGAGAATTGGGAGTCCTGGAAGGAAAACAGGCAGTTTGTTATCCGGGCAATGAAGAATGGCTGAAAGGAGCCGAAGTATTGAAGGTCCCGGTGGTAACGGATGGGCATATTACAACCGGCAGAGGAATGGGTACGGCAATTGATTTTAGTCTTGAATTGATTACCAGGTTAAAGGGTAAGGAAGAGGCAAAACGTATTGCAGCATCTATTATATATGAAAAATAAAAATGAAAATAAATTATAAAAAAAATATAAAGAGGAGAAATTATTATGTGGAAGAGGTCTGAATTAAAGATAAGAGCAAAAGAAGTTTTGAGAAGGTATTTCTGGGGAGCGGTTGTTGTATGCCTGATTTCCGGAATTCTGGCAGGAGAGTATGGTGTGCCGAGCTTTGGCGGAAATAACTACGGAAATGTATATAATACAGGAGAAAGCAACAGCGTGCTGGATTCTGCACGGGGTATTCTGGATGGCAATTCGGATAGTGGGATCGGGAGCGTGACAAGCCGGGTAGGAAACGGCCTGGCATCATTGATGAATGCAGGCTTGGTTTCCGTATTCGTAATATTCGGTATAGGAATTTTTATATTCGCTTTTCTAATCTCGATTATTATCGGGTATCCTATTCTGGTAGGAACAAAACGGTTCTTTATGCAAAGCAGAGAAGAGAAAACCGGTGTGGGTACTGTTTTCTACGTTTTTAAGAGCGGACATATGATGAAAGTTATTTTTGTTATGTTTATGATGAATCTAAAGACATTTTTATGGTCACTGCTTTTTATTGTTCCCGGAATCATCAAATCCTATGAGTATCGGATGATACCGTATATTCTTTCAGAAAATCCTGAAATAGATATGAAACGGGCATTTGAATTGAGCAGGGAAATGATGACCGGACAGAAATGGAATACCTTTGTACTGGATCTTTCCTTTATACTCTGGAACCTCTTGGGAGTGGTCACCTGTGGATTGGGAAGTATTTTCTTTGTGAATCCATATATAGCAGCCACTGATGCTGAACTGTACGCAGTGCTGAGGGGGTATATCCTGAATAATGGATATTGCAATACGTACGAGCTGCCCGGATATAGGAGTTAGTTTGGTTATCATGCATTGTTTAGAAAAAGTTTAGAGAAGTTCATAAATGCCTTAGAAAAAAAAGTAGCAATTTGCAAAAGCCTGTGTTATACTACTAAAATGACTGTAAGTGTGAATTAGTTTATAACTTTTCATATAAGAATCAAGGAGGAATTAAATAACAATGAGTTTACAGGTAGAAAAACTGGAAAAAAACATGGCGAAGCTGACTGTCGAAACTTCAGCAGAAGAGTTGGAGAACGCATTACAGAAAGCATATCTGAAAAATAGAGGAAGTATTGCCCTTCCTGGATTCCGAAAAGGAAAAGCTCCGCGTAAAGTGGTTGAAAAGATGTATGGCGCAGGCGTTTTTTATGAAGATGCAGCAAACATATTGATTCCGGAAGCATATACGAAAGAAGTTGAAGGATCTGAGTTGGATCTTGTATCTCAGCCGGAAATAGATGTGGTACAGATAGAAGCAGGAAAGCCTTTCATTTTCACGGCAGAAGTGGCCTTGAAACCTGAGGTGACTTTGGGTGAGTATAAAGGAGTTGAAGTACCAAAGCAGGTAATTGAAGTGACGGAAGAAGAGATTCAGGCGGAAGTTGATAAAGAAAGGGAAAATAATTCCAGAATCATTAACGTGGATGACAGAGCGGCTGCACAGGGCGACATAGTGGTACTGGACTATGAAGGTTTTGTAGAAGGTGTTGCTTTTGAAGGTGGAAAGGGCGAAAATCATGAGTTAACGATTGGCTCAGGCAGCTTTATTCCGGGATTTGAAGAAGCACTCATCGGAAGCAAAATTGACGAAGATGTGGATGTAAATGTTATATTTCCGGAAGAATATCAGGAAGAGAAATTGGCTGGAAAACCGGCAGTATTCAAGTGTAAGGTTCATGAAATTAAAGTAAAAGAACTGCCGGAAGCAGATGATGATTTTGCAAAAGATGTTTCCGAATTTGATACTTTAGATGAATATATGGACAATATTAAGAAGGACTTGACAGAGAAGAAAGAAAAAGAAGCTAAGAAGGCCAAAGAAACAGCGGCGATTGAAAAAGCAGTAGAAAACGCAGAGATGGAAGTCCCGGATCCAATGGTGGCAGAGCAAGTGAAACAGATGGCAGAAGATTTCTCCAGAAGAATCCAGTCTCAGGGATTGACAATAGAACAGTACTTCCAGTTTACAGGCATGACAGCTGAAAAATTTATGGAACAGATGAAACCGGAAGCTTTGAAGCGGATCCAGAACAGCCTTGTATTGGAAGCAGTCGCAAAGGCTGAAGACATTCAGGCCAGTGATGAAAAGCTGGAGGAAGAAATAGTAAAGATGGCCCAAACGTACAAGATGGAAGTTGATAAGCTGAAAGAACTTATGGGTGATAATGAAATAAATCAGTTAAAACAGGATCTGGCGATTCAGGAAGCAGTTGCCCTGATCAGTGAAGCGGCAGTAGAAGTATAAAAGGCCTGCAGGGGCAGTCACATAGAACAGTTGGAGAGGAGATTTGTCATGAGTTTGGTACCTTACGTTATTGAACAGACAAGCCGAGGGGAGAGATCCTACGATATATTTTCAAGATTGCTGAAAGACAGAATTATCTTTTTAGGTGAAGAGGTAAACGATGTCAGTGCAAACTTGATTGTGGCGCAGTTGTTATTTTTGGAATCAGAAGATCCGGGAAAAGATATTCATATGTATATCAACAGTCCTGGCGGATCAGTGAGTGCAGGCTGGGCTATTTATGATACAATGCATTATATAAAATGCGATGTTTCGACGATGTGTATGGGTCTGGCGGCAAGTATGGGGGCATTCCTGCTTGCAGGAGGTACGAAAGGAAAACGTTTTGCACTTCCAAATGCAGATGTTATGATTCATCAGCCTTCCGGAGGTGCTCAGGGACAGGCAACAGATATTAAAATAATAGCAGATAAAATATTAGATACCAAAAGAAAGCTGAATCAGCATTTAGCTGCAAATACAGGGCAGCCTCTGGAAGTAATTGAAGTAGATGTGGAGAGAGACCATTACATGAGTGCTGAAGAAGCAAAAGCCTATGGCATTATAGACAGTGTTATTACGAACAGATAAAGTATTATAATAAGACTCCTGCTTAAAAGTGGGAGTCTTAACGTGGTCAGCAGAGTGTTATTCTTTTTGGTATTAAGATAAAATGAATGAGGTGGAGATATGGCTGGGAAAGTAGGAGAACACAAAATAAGATGTTCTTTTTGTAATAAATCTGAAGATCAGGTTTTAAAATTGATTGCCGGACCTGACGGTGTATATATCTGCGATGAATGTATTGAAATTTGTGCGGAAATCGTAGAAGACGAATTAGACGGCAATTTTGATTTGGATATGGAAGAGATGGTACATCTTCTAAAGCCTGAGGAAATCAAAGATTTTTTAGATGAATATGTGATTGGGCAGGATGATGCAAAGAAAACTTTGGCAGTTGCTGTATATAATCATTATAAAAGAATTTCTGCAGGTAAAAATCTGGGAGTAGAGTTGCAAAAGAGTAATATACTGATGCTTGGACCTACGGGATCCGGTAAGACACTTTTGGCACAGACCCTGGCTAAGCTTCTGAATGTACCGTTTGCAATTGCGGATGCTACCGCATTGACAGAGGCCGGGTATGTGGGTGAAGATGTGGAAAATATTTTGTTGAAGATTATCCAGGCTGCAGATTATGATATTAAAAGAGCGGAACTCGGCATTATCTATATCGATGAAATTGATAAAATTACCAGAAAGTCTGAGAATGCATCCATCACCAGAGATGTTTCGGGTGAAGGTGTGCAGCAGGCTCTTTTGAAAATTCTGGAGGGGACTACTGCCTCGGTACCACCCCAGGGAGGCAGGAAGCATCCCCATCAGGAATTGCTGCAGATTGATACGACTAATATTTTATTTATTTGCGGCGGAGCCTTTGAAGGACTGGACAAACTTATTCAAAACCGTATGGACACCAAGGCCATTGGTTTTAATGCTGAGTTGAATGATAAAAAAGATGAAAATGTAGGAGAGATTCTGAAAAATGTAATGCCCCAGGATTTTGTGAAGTTTGGAATGATTCCGGAAATCATAGGGCGCGTACCGGTAGTTGTTTCATTAGAAGCACTGGATAGAGAGAAATTGGTACGCATTTTGCAGGAGCCTAAAAACTCTATTCTGAAACAGTATAAAAAACTGTTAGAATTAGATGGTGTAGAATTATTATTTGAGAAAGAGGCAATCGAGGCAATTGCAGATAAATCCCTGCTAAGAAAAACAGGTGCCAGAGGATTGCGGTCAATTATAGAAAAATCCATGATGGATCTGATGTATACGGTTCCATCAAATGAAAATATAAAAAGCTGCATTGTAACAAAAGAAATGATAGAAGGAACCGGCGAACCGATTATGAGTTATCGGGAAAACCTGCCGGTACGCAGTAAAAGGAAAAAGTCGATGAAAGGTATAGAAGAAACGGCTTAGGATATACAAAGAGACAGAGTGAAAATTAATTTTCACTCTGTGTTTGCGCCTCAAATAGGAATGCTTGCATTCTTATTTGAGACTTGGAGGACAGGTGTGAAAGAAAACCACTTTCACACTGAGTTGCGCCTCAAATGAGAATGCTTGTATTCTCGCTTGAGACTTGGAGGACAAATATATGAAGGAATTGGTTAAGAATTTGCCGACCGTAGCTTTACGCGGTATGACGATTCTGCCATCGATGATTGTACATTTTGATATCAGCCGTGACAAATCAGTCAGAGCGGTGGAACAGGCAATGCTTGCGAATCAACAGTTACTGGTAATTACACAGCGGGATCCGAATATCAGTGAGCCTGAATTGAAGGATTTATACAGAATAGGAACGTTGGCGGTAATAAAGCAGGTTATCAAATTGCCTAAGAATATCTTCCGTGTTTTGGTGGAAGGAATAGAACGGGCAGAATTGGTAGACCTGGATATGGAGCAGGGATATTTAAGTGCAGAAGCAGTCAGCTTTTCGGAGGATGAGAAAGGCACTTCGGATAAGAGCACTCAGGAAGCTATGATTCGAAATTTACAGGAGATATTTAAAGACTATTGTCATGTAAATACCAAAATGAGTAAGGATCTGGTTGCCCAGCTGATGGAAATGGAAGATCTAAACAAGATGGTGGATCAAATAGTCATCAATATTCCGTTATATTATGAGGATAAGCAGCGTTTATTGGAAGAGATAGAACTGGGTGCAAGATATGAGCTGCTTTGTGTGATTCTGACCAATGAAATTGAGATCATGAACATCAAGGCAGATCTGCAGGCAAAAGTGAAAGAACGGGTAGATAAGAATCAAAAAGAATATATATTAAGAGAGCAGATGAAGCTGATCCGTGAAGAATTGGGAGAAGATAATACCATAAGTGATGCAGATCATTTTATGGAAGAATTACAAAAGATAGCTGCACCCCAGGAAGTAAAAGATAAGATAAAAAAAGAAATAGAACGCTTTAAGAATACCGGGAGCAACTCTTCCGAAAATGCTGTGATGCGCGGCTATATCGAAACTCTTTTGGAGCTTCCCTGGAATAAAGTTTCCAAAGATAATAAAAACCTGAAAAATGCGAAAGATATACTGGAGGCGGACCATTATGGGCTGGAGAAGGTAAAGGAACGGGTCTTGGAATTTCTGGCAGTGCGTTTGCTGACGAAGAAAGGGGACACGCCCATTTTATGCCTGGTAGGTCCCCCCGGTACCGGAAAAACGTCCATTGCCAAATCCATTGCCAGAGCCCTGAATAAAAAATATATACGCATATCTCTCGGAGGCGTAAGGGATGAAGCGGAGATTCGAGGCCATCGCAGAACTTATGTAGGGGCTATGCCGGGACGTATTGCCAGCGGAATGAAGATGGCCGGGGTGAAAAATCCTTTGATGCTTCTGGATGAGATCGATAAAGTAAGCAGCGATTATAAGGGAGATACCTCATCAGCACTTCTGGAAGTGTTGGACTCAGAACAGAATAATAAATTCAGAGACCATTATGTGGAAATTCCCATTGACTTGTCGGAAGTATTGTTTATAGCTACAGCCAATGACGTACAGACGATACCGCGGCCCCTTCTGGACCGTATGGAATTAATTGAGATTTCCAGTTATACGGAAAACGAGAAACTTCATATAGCAAAAGAACATCTGGTAAAAAAACAGATTGCCGGACATGGACTGGAAAAGTATCTTTTTTCTATTAGTGATGGTGCGTTGAAAAAGATGATCAGTTGTTATACCAAAGAAGCCGGAGTAAGGAACCTGGAGCGCAAATTGGGTGAAATTTGCAGAAAAGCCGCAAGAGAGATTCTGGAAGATAAGAAAAAATCACTGAAGATTACGGAAAATAACTTAAACAGATATCTGGGAAAAGAACGTTATAGTGTCCAGCGTTTAAACGATGAGAATGAGATTGGTATCGTACGCGGGTTAGCCTGGACCAGCGTGGGCGGTGATACACTTCAGATCGAGGTGAATATTATGCCCGGCAAGGGAGAGACCCAATTGACCGGTCAATTAGGTGACATTATGAAAGAGTCTGCGAAGGCAGGCATCAGCTATATACGTTCAGTCAGTGATGAATATGAGATTTCGGAAGATTTCTTCAGAAAACATGACATTCATATACATATACCGGAAGGAGCAGTGCCTAAGGATGGACCGTCTGCGGGGATTACTATGGTGACGGCCATGGTATCTGCGATCACAAAGATCCCGGTACGTGCAGATATAGCCATGACAGGAGAAATCACACTTCGGGGCAGAGTACTGCCGATTGGCGGATTGAAGGAAAAATTGTTGGCCGCAAAGAATGCAGGGATGAAAACGGTTTTGATTCCAAAGAAAAATAAATCGGATGTGGATGAGGTTTCAAATGAAATTAAAAAAGGTCTGGAAATTATCTTTGTGGAAACTATGAAAGATGTATTGCCGACAGCCTTAGTAAAGGAATAGATATGATTATAAAAAATGCTGCATTAGAGACAGTTTGCGGGATCACAAGTGTGTTACCCCAAAATGAAAAAATAGAAATTGCTTTTACAGGAAAATCGAATGTTGGAAAATCTTCTCTCATTAATGGATTAATGAATCGAAAATCTCTTGCAAGAACAAGTTCACAGCCGGGGAAGACGCAAACAATTAATTTCTATAATGTGAACGGGGAATTATATTTGGTAGATCTGCCCGGATACGGTTATGCGAAGGCTTCCCAGGTGGTAAAGGAAAAGTGGGGAAAAATGGTAGAACGTTATCTTCATAATTCTAAACAGTTAAAAGCAGTATTTTTGCTGATAGATATACGTCATGAACCTTCCGGGAACGATAAGGCGATGTATGACTGGATTTGTCACAATGGATTTGAACCGATTATTATTGCCACCAAGATGGACAAACTAAAACGCAGCCAGATACCAAAGCATGTTAAGATGATCAAGACCGGATTACAGATAAGACCCGGTACGCAGGTGATTCCCTTCTCGGCCCAGACGAAACAGGGACGGGAAGAAATATGGGAACAGATGGAAAGCTTTTTAAGTGAAAATGAAACAGAATAGAAATACATAGATTTGACAGAAATGAAGCTGGCACGAATCTGCCAGCTTCATCACTTATGATACACTCTTTCTTGCTACGATAGCCAGCCTTCCATCTGTTTGAGAATATTCGCAGGTAGAAAGCGTTATCAATTGATCGCCATATTTCGCCGTTTTTCCCACATCGTATAGAGCAGCTTCTTTACAGTTATTAACATAATTATCAAAATCCTCCCGGGTGCCTGCATCTATAAAATTATAATAGCGGAATACATTGGTTTCATACTTATAATAAACGCGTGATAAAAATACTGCTATAATCTCATATTCCGAACTTTCTTTAAATGTTGTAAATTGAATAGTAGGATGCTTTTTATAAAACTCTTCTTTTTTATAATTAATCAAATCATCGAACATTTGCCCATTCTTGTTTCTATGTCCATAAATTAAATAATTTGTACTTGGTTTTTCTAAATCAAAATCCTTATCCAAAAAGATAGAACCATTTTCAGAATACTCTTTTTTAAAATCATGGGTTAAATAAAATGAATTATCTATAGTTTGCAACACTGGGTAATTAATGTTCGTTCCCGGTATTGCTATCCATCCTATAATATCTGAGTTATCCTTTTGTAATTCTTCCGGTTGTATTATTTTTTCTGATGTTCTATCTGCTGCAATTGATTCCTCTTTATAATAAAAAATTAAAATAAAACCAATGAAAAAGCTGCCAATAACAATTAACTTTTTCAAAATGCGATACCGGTTTTTGGAGTTTCATCTTTTTCTGTATCTGTAATGTCTGCTAATACATAAGTGCTAAAGTGGTCTGTTTCAAATGTTATATATCTTACTCCTTCTATTGCTGTTTCTGCTACTGAATAAGGTGTTTTCGTTCCATCATCATCAATTCTAAATATTGCTAAATCAGCATTATAAAAAATCTCCGGTATTGGAATACTGATTTTAACCATACCATTGGGTTGTATTTCTACTCCACTTGATTCCAACTTAATTTCAAAAGCGATAAAATTATTTACATTTACATCTGCTAAAGCGGAACTTACGATATTGTAAATAGTTCCAGTGGTTAATGGATTTGCAATTAATACTGTATTTGAAGGGAGTTCTGCTGTTGTGGTATCTAATCTGATACCCGTATCTTTATCTTCATCTCCTATTATGACTTCAATTTTTTCAATAGTAGATGTAGTGCCATCGCTATAGATTGTAACCTTTTCTCCGGAACCATCTTCTCTAAGCACAGTTACTCTTACAGCAGCTATTGAAGTCACATCAATACTGGAACTGGTCCTTGTTGACGTATATATTTTAGCAGCCGGAACAGTATCGGGATAAGCTGCGTTTTCTGCTCCGGATGAATATTTATGTTCACCTGCCGGATAATAATCATAACTGTTTAAATAGCCACTCCATGATTTATCTTTCTTATAAGGAACAGCTTCAAGATTACCCAGGCTGTCTTTTGTAAAATATTCATAAGTAATGTTAGAGCTTCCTTTTGATAAATTAATTGGCTCAGCCAGTCTAAAAATAATTTCTAACCTTTTTGGATTTTCGGTACTTTTTAGGCTTAATTGTGCATCCTGAATTAAATTAGATTCAGCTGCATATGAAGAAACCGGCATAATACTTAGTGTCATTAACAGTATAAATATTAATGATTTGATTTTTTTCATTTGTCTACCATCCTTATATAGTTTTAGTTTTCATTATTGTCTCTGAGTTTACTATTTGTTATACAAGAATAGAAATGTAAAAAATTGATATAATAGCAGTAATTGCTAAGTTATTTATTATATAAAAAAAAATTAGATTTGGAAACACAAAAACAAATAAAACCACATATAAAAATAATAAAAACAACATAAACAAAATATAAATGAAGAGGATTGTATTGACATTCTCGCTGTTTGATAATATAATAGTAAAAAATAGGTTATATAGAGGAATCACCCTACGAGTATATTGGATGTCCAAAAAGCATGGACATTAATTAGTAAAGGAGAGCCATGAAACAATACGTGAATGCAGAACTGCCTAAATCAAATCGGATCACACGCTTAGTAGAAGATTTATATAAGAATATGCCGGAAATAGAATCGGCGAGAGCAATTCTTCTTACTGAGTCTTATAATCAGACAGAACAGGAACCTATGATCATAAGAAGGGCAAAGGCCTTTGCCCATATTTTAGATAATATTCCAATCATTATCCGTGATGAAGAGCTGATTGTGGGGAGCAGTACATTAGCCCCAAGAGGTTGCCAGACCTATCCTGAATTTTCTTTCGAATGGCTGGAAGTTGAATTTGATACGGTGGAACATCGGAAAGCAGATCCTTTTTATATTGCTGATAAAACAAAGCAGGAATTAAAGGAAGTACATACCTACTGGGAAAGCAAAACCATAAGTGAACTAGCCACTTCTTACATGGCAACCGAAGCCATACGGGCAATTGATCACAATATCTTTACACCAGGCAACTATTTCTACAACGGTGTAGGTCATGTGACGGTACAATACGATAAAATTTTAGCTATTGGTTACGAAGGGATCATAAAAGAAGCAAAAGAGAATTTAAATGTTTGTAAAGTTGGAGACAAAGACTATGCAAAGCGCAGTAGATTTTTACAGGCAGTTATTCTTAGCTGTCAGGCAGTTATTCGTTATGCAGAACGCTATGCAGAATTGGCTGAAAAAATGGCGGAGCAATGTGATGATAAGAACCGCAGACAGGAACTGATAAAGATCTCCGAAAACTGCAGAAGGGTGCCGGCGGGAGGTGCTGAGAACTTTTATGAAGCATGTCAGAGTTTCTGGTTTATACAGCAATTGATCCAGCTGGAGTCCAGCGGACACTCCATTTCCCCCGGACGCTTTGACCAGTACATGTATCCTTATTATAAGAAAGATATTGGCAGCGGTTTCATAACAAGAGAATACGCACAGGAACTAATCGACTGTATCTGGGTAAAATTGAACGACCTGAATAAATGCCGGGATAAAGACAGTGCCGAAGGATTTGCCGGTTACAGCCTGTTTCAGAATCTCATCGTAGGAGGACAGACGACAGCTGGACTGGATGCAACGAATGATTTATCTTTCATGTGTCTTCAGGCATCCAAACACGTATTTTTACCACAACCATCTTTATCGATCAGAGTCTGGAACGGTTCGCCTCATGAGTTATTAGTAAAAGCTGCAGATCTGACCAGGACAGGGATTGGATTACCGGCATATTACAACGATGAAGTGATCATCCCGTCCTTATTAAACCGTGGACTGACGCTTGAAGATGCCAGGGATTATAACATCATCGGCTGCGTGGAACCGCAAAAAGCCGGAAAGACGGAAGGCTGGCATGATGCTGCATTTTTCAACATGTGCCGCCCGCTGGAGCTGGTATTTTCCAACGGCATGGACAAAGGGGAGCAGATCAGTATCCGGACAGGCAAGATAGAAGGCATGCAGACGTTTGATAAATTCTATCAGGCATATAAAGAACAGATGAAATATAATATTTCACTAATGGTCAATGCGGACAATGCCATTGACGTGGCGCACGCTGAGAGATGTCCGCTTCCATTCCTGTCCTGTATGGTAGATGATTGCATGAAACTTGGCAAGTCCGTACAGGAAGGAGGAGCCGTATATAACTTTACCGGTCCCCAGGGGTTTGGCATAGCCAATATGACAGATTCCTTATATGCCATCAAAAAGCTTGTTTTTGAAGAAAAGAAAATCACCCTGACAGAGTACAAAAGAGCTCTTATGTTGAATTACGGACAGGGATTTGATGAAATTACAGCAGCCGATATGACCACTGCGATTGTAAAAGAGATGCAGAATCAGGGAAAAGAAGTAAGGTCAGAACAAATAGCAAAAGTACTGCAAAGTGTAATGCAGCTAAAGGTACCTGAGGACGAAAAAGAAAGGTATGAACATCTATTAAAACTGATCGAAGAAATTCCCAAGTTTGGAAATGACAACGACGAAGTAGACACATTTGCAAGAGATGTGGCCTATACCTATACAAAACCCCTGGAGAACTATAAAAACCCAAGGAATGGGATCTTCCAGGCCGGACTTTATCCGGTATCTGCCAATGTGCCTCTCGGCGCACAGACAGGCGCCACTCCGGATGGAAGACTGGCCCACACACCGGTAGCAGACGGAGTATCACCTTCAGCGGGCAAAGATGTCAATGGGCCGACCGCGGCTGCCAACTCCGTATCCAGATTAGATCATGGAATTGCTTCAAACGGAACATTATTCAATATGAAATTTCATCCTTCCGTATTGAGAGGAGAAAAAGGATTGGATAATTTTGTTGCTCTTGTCCGAACCTATTTCGATCAAAAGGGAAGCCACATGCAGTTTAATGTAGTGGATCGAAATACATTACTGGATGCACAGAAAAATCCGGACCAATACAAACATCTGGTCGTACGCGTAGCCGGATACAGCGCGTTGTTTACTACATTATCCCGTTCTCTGCAGGATGACATTATCAAAAGAACGGAGCAGGGATATTAGATGGAGGCACGAATGGACGAACTACAGACAAAAGGAAGAATATTTGACATACAGCGTTATTCGATCCATGACGGTCCGGGAATACGAACCATTGTTTTCCTGAAAGGCTGTACCTTAAGATGCAGATGGTGCTGCAATCCGGAATCTCAATCTCATGAAATTGAGACCATGATGGTACAGGGAAAACCGAAAACAATCGGCAGAGATGTGACGGTAAAAGAAGTAATGGAAACGGTGGAGAAAGACAGGCCCTATTACCGGAGATCCGGAGGCGGCCTGACTTTATCCGGCGGAGAAAGTTTGCGTCAGCCGGAATTTGCAGAAGCGCTGTTACAAGCAGCCTATAGTAAAGGTATCAATACGGCTATGGAAAGCATGGGAGATGCGGATTATAAAATCATAGATTCCATATTACCGTATTTAGACCAATATCTTTTAGATATCAAGCATACGAATGCAGAAAAACATAAAGAGTATACCGGAAAAACAAACGTAAGGATGCTGGATAATGCAAAAAGGATCGCAGAATCCGGAAAGACGGAACTGATCATCCGTACCCCCATTATTCCGGGATTTAATGATACTAAGGAAGAAATCATGGGTATTGCTTCATTCGCAGATAAACTGCCAGGAGTAAAACGCATACATATTCTTCCTTACCACAGACTCGGTTTGGATAAATACGAGGGACTTGGCAGAACATATCTGCTGCCTGAAATTCTGCCGCCTTCAAATGAACACATGGAAATTCTGAAAAAACTGATAGAACACAACACGCAGCTTGACTGCCAGATCGGAGGTTAAACAGTGAGACGAGACGATGGTCTTTTTAATCAGGAAAAGCAAAGAATCGTTCAGGAGTTAGTACCCGGAAAACAGGTCACACTGGCACATGTCATTGCCAATCCTGATAAAATCCTGTATCAGAAACTGGGTCTTGAATCCGGTACGGATTATAAAAAATCCGCTATTGGGGTCGTGACCGTGAGCCCCGCGGAGACGGCGATCATTATGGCTGATATCGCAGTCAAATCTGCCGGAGTGGATTTGGGCTTTGTAGATAGAGTCAGCGGTTCTCTGATAGTTGCAGGAACGGTATCAGAAGTCGAAGCAGCCACCCGGGCGATCCTGGACTATACAGACAATATATTAAATTTTGAAACATGTGAAATAACAAAAACATAGAATACAAACAAAAAAGTACAGGAGATTTGGTAATAACAGGCAATTGTACCGAACTCATTTTTTGCTTAATTGAGATAAGGTGTAGATGGTGTAAAAGAATTAAAAACAATAAAAACAACAAATAAATATGTTGACTTTATTTTGGTTTAAATGTATAATAACAATAAAATCAACATAAAACAAAGAAACGCCCTATGGGCATACCGGATGTCCAAAAAACATGGACAATAATAAAGAAAAGTATAAATTCCAGGGAGGAAAGTAACTATGCAAAACGAATATGAAATCAAAAAACAAATCTGTGAAATTGGAAAACGAATCTATGACAGGAATATGGTTGCTGCTAACGACGGTAATATATCCGTAAAATTAAATGATCATGAATTCCTGTGTACCCCGACAGGAGTATCAAAAGGATTTATGACACCGGAATTTATTTGTAAAGTAGATGCCAAAGGAAATGTGATCCAGGCGAATAAAGGGTTCAAGCCATCTTCTGAGATCAAAATGCATATGAGAGTATATGAAAAAAGAGATGATGTGAATGCAGTTGTACACGCACACCCTACGTTTGCAACAAGCTTTGCCATTGCCGGGATTCCACTGACGCAGCCCATCATGCCGGAAGCTGTAATTTCTCTTGGCTGTGTACCTATCGCAGAGTATGGAACGCCTTCAACAATGGAAATTCCGGATAATGTAGAAAAATACCTTCCATATTACGATGCGGTATTATTGGAAAGTCACGGAGCCTTGACCTGGAGTTCCGATCTTTTATCTGCTTATCACAAAATGGAATCTGTAGAATTTTACGCAGAATTATTATATAAATCCAGAATGCTTGGCGGACCGAAAGAATTTGATAAAGCAACCGTTCAGAAATTATATGAGATCAGAAGAAAATTGGGAATGCAGGGGAGACATCCTGCCGATTTGTGCCAGAATAAAGACGGAAAGAACTGCCACAATTGCGGTTCCTGCGGTGCGGCCTCACAGGAAGAAAGCGGTGACAATGCCGAATTGATCGCAAGCATTACGAAAAAGGTTGTTGAGCAGTTAGGCCTATGAATCAGGAGTCCATTGATCAAATCGTAAATAATATTATAAATGAAATTACAAATAAAAAAATGATCACATTAAAAAAGGCGGCGGCATTGATCGGAAAAGTGGAAACAGAAGCGGCCAAAATGGGTATTGCAGTCGTTATTGCCGTTTCAGATGCTTCTGCCAGACCGGTAGCAGTTCACTGTATGGACGGCGCTTACATAGGAAGTTTTGATATCGCTTTAAATAAAACATTTACGTCCACCGGATTCAAAATGTCCACAGAAGCTCTTGGACGTTTGAGCCAGCCGGGGGAATCTCTTTATGGAATTCAACATACGAATCAAGGAAAAGTCGTCGTTTTCGGCGGCGGAGAGCCTTTGATCATAAACGATACGCTTGTAGGCGCACTGGGTATCAGCGGCGGCACTTTAGAAGAGGATACATACCTTGCGGCGTATGGTAAGAAAGAATATGAACAAGAAAAAGAGTAAAGGAGGAAGTCATGTGACTGTAAATAAAGCACCTTGTGAGCATTTCGGATGTCCGGAAAGTAGGGACAGTAATAATATGATTCAGGAAATTGTTTCTCAAGTTATGGTCGGTATGCAGCTTATGGACACTTCATCAAAATCGCATGGTGTGTTTACCGATATGAATGAAGCCATTGAAGCTGCCGGGAAGGCCCAGAAGATTGTACAGATAATGTCCATGGATCAAAGAGAACACATCATTTCTATTATTCGGGAAAAAGTCCGGAAAGAAGCGGAGACGATGGCAAGGATGGGTGTGGAAGAAACTGGAATGGGGAATGTTGGTGATAAGATATTAAAGCATCATCTAGTTGCGGAAAAAACACCCGGGACGGAGGACATCACTACGACAGCCTGGTCAGGAGACCGGGGACTAACGCTGGTAGAAATGGCCCCATTCGGAGTGATTGGAGCCATTACACCATGTACCAACCCAAGTGAAACGATTATCTGTAATACCATAGGAATGCTGGCCGCCGGAAATACAGTTGTATTCAATCCGCATCCGGCAGCAGTCAGGACTTCTCTCTATGCAGTCAACCTGCTAAATGAAGCATCTTTAGAGGCTGGTGGACCTGACAATATTGCCTGTTCGGTGGAAACACCCACATTGGAAACCAGCAAGATCATGATGTCTCACAAAGAGATACAGCTGATCGCAGCCACAGGAGGTCCGGGAGTAGTCACGGCAGTGCTAAAATCAGGTCGGCGGGGTATTGGGGCAGGAGCGGGAAATCCACCGGCTCTGGTAGATGAAACAGCAGATATAAAAAAAGCGGCAGAGGATATTGTAAACGGTTGTACGTTCGATAATAACCTGCCATGTATCGCCGAGAAAGAAGTAGTAGCAGTCACCTCAATCATGGATGAGCTTATGCACTATATGATAAAGGAACAAGGTTGTTATCTCGCTTCAGAAGAAGAGATTAAAAAACTGGTCGATACGGTAATTACGGAAAAAGGTTTAAACAGAAAATGCGTGGGAAGAGATGCAAGGGTCTTGTTAAGTATGATCGGCGTTCAGGTACCGGAGACTATAAAATGTATCATCTTTGAAGGAGAAAAAGAACATCCGCTTATTGCAGAAGAACTGATGATGCCGATCTTAGGAATTATAAGAGCTGCAGATTTCCAGGATGCTCTTGAAAAAGCAGTTTGGTTGGAACACGGTAACAGGCATTCCGCCCATATTCACTCTAAAAATATAGATCATATAACCGCATATGCAAAAGCCATCAATACGGCAATACTGGTAAAGAATGCACCTTCATATGCGGCGATAGGGTTTGGGGGCGAAGGATTTTGTACATTTACCATTGCAAGCAGAACAGGGGAAGGACTTACCAGTACAAGCACATTTACAAAAAAAAGACGCTGTGTAATGTCTGATAGCCTGTGTATTCGATAGGAGGTAACTATATGGATGTAAATAAAGTAAACGTAGAAGAGATCGTAAAGCAGGTCCTGGCAAATATGACGGGTGAAACCACAACGGAAAACGCATCACCGAAAACTATTCCGAAGACTTCCAGAGTGGCTATGCTGACATCTTTAGAAAATTATGAGATCAAAGAATATCCGATTCCCGCATTGGGCGAGGAGGATATGCTGGTAAAGATTGAAGGCTGCGGTATCTGCGGAACGGATGCCCACGAATTCAAAAGAGACCCATTTAATCTGATTCCGATAGTTCTTGGTCATGAAGGAACCGGTGAAATTATAAAAATGGGAAAAAATGTGAAAAAAGACAGTGCAGGAAAAGATTTACATGTGGGGGACAAAGTGGTATCATGCATGATATTTAAAGATAATCCCGATATTACCATGTTTGACCTGAACAAGCAAAACGTAGGCGGTGCAGATGTATATGGATTACTGCCTGATGATGACATTCATTTGAATGGATGGTTCGCGGATTACATAGTCATTCGCGGCGGTTCTTCCATTTTCAATGTCAGTGACCTGGATCTGTATTCCAGAATCTTGATAGAACCCTGCGCAGTTTTGATTCATGCAGTAGAGAGGGCGAAAACCACTGGTATCCTAAGATTCAACAGCAGAGTCGTTGTACAGGGCTGCGGTCCTATCGGATTGATCTGTATCGCCATCTTAAGAACCATGGGAATTGAAAATATCATAGCCGTAGACGGTGAGCAAAAGAGACTGGATTTTGCAAAAGAAATGGGAGCAGGCGGTTGTGTGAATTTTAAAGATTATAAAGGGATTGAAAACCTGAGTGCAGCAGTGGAACAGGCATTAGGAGGACACCTGGCAGATTTTGCCTTCCAGTGTACCGGTTCTCCCATCGCCCATTCTAATATTTATAAATTTATCCGGAGTGGCGGAGGTTTATGTGAACTTGGGTTCTTTATAAACGGAGGAGATGCGACCATCAATCCTCACTATGATATCTGTTCAAAAGAGATTACCACTGTTGGCTCCTGGGTATACACACTGCGGGATTATGCAACCACATTTGATTTCTTAAAAGCAGCTAAGAGAATTGGTCTTCCACTGGAAAAGCTGATCACACACACATACCCGTTGGAAAAGATCAATGATGGGCATAAGACCAATCTTGCAATGGAAGGATTGAAGATAGCGATTATTAACTAATTCCCATAGGAAAGGAGTTATCTGTTATGGGAGAAGCCGTAGGAATCCTGGAGGTATATGGACTGACATGCGCCTTTATGGCGGCAGATGCAGGCTGTAAAGCAGGCAATGTCAGATTAGAGAACTTTGATAAAAACAAGCCTGGAAACGCAGAGGAACTTAAGGTACCATTATTAGTTACCGTTAAGTTTAGAGGGAACGTTGCAGATGTAGAAGCGGCTATCCATGCAGCAGCCCATAGGGCAAATGAATTGACCGGGGTGGTACAGCAGCATGTGATACCGAACCCAACCAAAGACACTGAAAAAATGTTAAAATTAAACGCATTTGACAAAAATTAAAGGAGGAAATCAGCATGGCACAGGAAGCATTAGGAATGGTAGAAACAAGGGGGTTAACAGCTGCGATTGAAGCTGCGGACGCAATGACAAAAGCAGCAGAGGTAACTCTTATTGGAACAGAAAAAATTGGTTCTGGATTAGTAACAGTTATGGTCCGGGGTGATGTGGGAGCAGTAAAGGCGGCAGTAGAAAGCGGTTCGGCAGCGGCAGAAAGACTAGGCGAACTGGTAGCTACCCATGTAATCCCAAGACCTCACGGTGATGTGGAAAAGATACTACCAACAGTATAAAGGAGTCAGCTCATGGGTAATGCATATGGGTTTATTGAAATAGAGGGTGTGGCAGCGGCGGCAGATACTCTGGATATTATGTGTAAAACCTCAGATATTACTTTTGTGACCTGGGAACGGAAACTGGGCGGGCGCCTGGTAACGGTAATCGTACAGGGAAATATATCTGCAGTAAAGGAAGCTGTGGAGGCGGCAAAAACAGGAGCCATAAAAACCCCGGTTGCCTCCGGCACCATTGCCAGTCCTCATGAAGAAATTATAAAACTCATTGAAAAGAGTGCAAGTCGTCTAAAATAGGTCAGAGTATTTTCCAAACATGCTCTGGCAGGAGCAGGAGGAAACAAGTTATGGCAGATAATAAATCACAGGAAATAAAAAGCACCCCCAAAGGGCATATCGAATCTCCAAAAAACATGGACAATAATAATGATACTAAACCGTCAGTAAAAAAGGAGGAAAAAAGAATGTCACAGGAAGCATTAGGAATGGTAGAAACAAGAGGTTTAACAGCAGCGATTGAAGCAGCAGATGCAATGTGCAAAGCTGCAAACGTAGTATTAGTCGGAATAGAAAAGATAGGTTCCGGGTTGGTGACTGTTATGGTACGTGGTGATGTAGGTGCTGTAAAATCAGCGGTAGAATCTGGTGCAAGCAGTGCGGCCCGATTGGGAGAATTGGTAGCTACTCATGTGATCCCAAGACCACATTCAGATGTAGAAATGATTTTACCAAAAGTAAAATAGTAGAAACTTAAATCGCAGGCTTTGCATCGTAAGATGCAAAGCTGCGGAATTTCTCATAAAGCAGGTGCAGTCATGGAATCAAATACAATTGGAACACCCTACGGGTATATCGGATGTCCAAAAAGCATGGACAATAATATTGAAATTATAATCAGAATGGTCATACAGGCCATGGAAGAAAATGGGGCAGCGGGTAAGGGATACACAGTTCCTGTAGGAGTCTCTGCAAGACATATTCATTTGACCCGGGAACATGTGGAAGCATTATTTGGAACAGGCTATCAATTGACAAAGAAAAAAGAATTGATGGGCGGACAGTTTGCCTCAAACGAAAGAGTGACTATTGTAGGTCTGAAACTTAGAGCAATCGAAAATGTCAGAATATTAGGGCCGGTTCGTAATATTTCACAGGTAGAAATCTCAAAAACGGATGCAATACAGCTTGGAATTAAGGCTCCTATACGTGAGTCCGGTAATATAGCGGGTTCAGCCCCAATTGCTATTGTTGGTCCAAAAGGGGCCGTATACTTAAAAGAAGGATGCATTATCGCTATGAGACATATCCATATGTCACCGGCAGATGCGAAAGCAGCCGGTGTAAAAGACAAGGATATTGTATCTGTTAAAGCAGAAAATGAAAGAGGAACGACTCTTAATCATGTAAAGATTCGTGTACACGATAGTTTTACACTGGAGATGCATATCGATACAGATGAAGCGAATGCAGGCAATATCGCTACCGGTGATACGATTACAATCAGTCAAAGCGGATACTCGTAATCGGCTTCGCTTACAAGCGGGGGACTTGCTTTAGAGGTAAAATAGAAAAGGAGGCAGTCATGATCGCAGGTAAAGTTATTGGAAGTATCATATCAACTAGAAAAAATGAAAAGCTGGTAGGAAATAAATTTATGATTGTAGAACAGGTTTTATCTACAGGAGCGGCTCCTTTCAGATTCGTTGCAATTGATAACATCGGAGCGGGCATAGGTGAAACGGTGCTTGTTGCAACAGGAAGTGCGGCCAGGATCGGAACCAATAATGAGGACGCTCCGGTTGATGCTGCCATTGTAGGAATTGTCGATGAAGGACCCTGTAATGAAAGCAATGGACTGGAGATTTAGAATGGATAGAGAAAATTTTATCCGGGTGATTCAAGACAGTGGGGTAGTAGGAGCAGGCGGAGCCGGTTTTCCTTCCTATGCAAAGATTGATAAGAGAACGGAGATACTGCTGCTAAATTGTGCGGAATGCGAACCGCTTTTAAAATTGCACAGACAGCTTCTCGAAAAACACACATATGAAATATTAAAAACGCTTCGGATGATTGCCGATTTTGTCGACGCAAAAGAAGTGATCGTAGGGATCAAACAGGAATATAAAGCAGCCGTTTGGGTGTTGCAGCAATGGATAGATGAAGCACCCTGCTGTCCAAAAAGCATGGATAATAATGATGAGATTACGGGCATACGGCTGCATTTATTGGACAGCATATACCCTGCCGGGGACGAAATGGTTTTGATATACGAGGCCACCGGGAAAGTAGTAAGGCAGGGAGACCTTCCGATTGAAGAAGGGGTCATAGTATTCAATGTGGAGACCGTATATAATATTTACCTGGCTATGGAAAAAGAGCAGCCGGTGAGTTCCAAAGTGATATCAGTCGTCGGTGAGGTAAAAAATCCGGTTACAGTACGTGTACCGATTGGATGTACTCTGAGTGAAGTCGTAACATTAGCCGGAGGAGCTACAGTAAAAACCCCGGTTTATCTGGTTGGTGGTCCCATGATGGGTAATATAGGAAGTGATGCACAACCGGTAACGAAAACCACTAATGCGATTATAGTTCTTCCGGAAGATCATATGTTAGTGCAAAGTAAAAGACGAAGCCCATCCATCGATTTGAAAAGAGCGGCTTCCGTATGCTGCCAATGTCAGATGTGTTCCGACTTATGTCCAAGGAATGCTCTGGGCCATCCCATAGAGCCCCATAAATTTATGCGCAGTGCTTCCAACAGGGATTTTCAGGATACAAATGCATTTATCAACACATTATTCTGCAGTTCCTGCGGGTTATGTGAAATGTATTCCTGTCCGCAGGGTTTGGCTCCACGGTCATTGATGGCAGAATACAAATCAGGTTTAAGAAAAGCAGGTATCCGTCCGCCGGAAATCGTAAAGGAAGCCAAAGTAAAAGAATCCAGGGAATACAGAAAAGTTCCGGAAGAACGGCTGGAAGCCAGACTGGGACTTACGGTTTATAATAAAGACGCTTCGCTGGACCCTCGTGAGTTTACTGCCGGACAGGTTAAGATACCGCTTAGCCAGCATATAGGGATCCCTGCAAAACCTTGTGTGAAAAAAGGTGAAATAGTAAAAACCGGTCAGATGATCGGTGAACCGGCAAAGGGTTTAAGTGTTGGTGTGCATGCGTCCATAGATGGACAGGTAACAGAAGTTACAAACGCTTACATAGTGATTAGAAATCAGGATAGAAAGGTCGTTGGCTTACATGAGAAATACCGCAATCGGCATGACAGAGTTTAAAACAGTATCCGCAGGCATAACAGCTTTAGATGCCATGGTTAAAGCAGCAGAAGTGAATATAATAGAAGCCCAGACGGTATGTCCGGGAAAATATATAGCAATCATTGATGGTGATTTGAGTGCGGTGAAAGCAGCCATTGATATAGCTGAAAGCCAATATTCGGTACAACTCATCAGCAGTTTTATCCTGGGAAATCCCCATGAAGGAATTTTTTCTGCAATTTATGGCACAACACATATTGAAAAAATCGGTGCACTTGGTATACTGGAAACATATGATGGCGCTTCTGTTATCGTAGCGGCAGATACTGCTGCAAAAACGGCGGTAGTAGATATTATAGAAATCAGGATAGCGAAAGGCATGTGCGGAAAATCATATATGCTGATAACCGGAACAGTAGCTGCAGTGGAAGCGGCAGTAGAAAAAGCTAAACATACAGTAGCTGAACGGGGCATGTACCTGGATGCATCAATGATCGCAAATCCGGATAAAAAAATGTATCCGAGTATATTATAGAAGCAAATTCTTACATCATATAGAAAGAGGCATAAATGTTTGCAGTTGAACGAAGAAATCAGATATTAGAAAAGCTTCAGGAGGATAAAAAAGTCTTTGTCAGTGAGCTAAGCCAGTTTTATCAGGTTTCTGAAGAAACCATACGAAGAGATTTAGATAAACTCCAGAAAGAGGGCTTAGCAGTAAAAAGTTATGGCGGCGCTATTTATAACGAAGATACGAATATAGATATGCCCTTCAATGTTCGTAAAAAACGTAATGTGGAAGGAAAGCAAAAGATCGCAAATATGATTCAAAACCTGGTAAAAGATGGCGAACATATCATATTAGATGCCAGCACCACCGCTGTTTTCATAGCAAAGGCTTTAAAACAAAAAGAACGGCTGACTGTGGTTACTAATTCTGTTGAAATTCTAATCGAATTAGCAGACATTTCAAACTGGAATGTAATTTCTACAGGAGGAAAAATGTGCGAAGGATATCTGTCGCTGGTAGGAACCAGTGTGATAGACAGTTTTCGAAAATATAATGTGGATAAAGCGATTTTATCCTGTAAGGGATTTGATATTGAACGGGGAATTACAGACAGCATTGAAGAATTTGCAGAAGTAAAGCAGGGTATTATAAAGTCCGCCGATACAAGCATTCTAGCCGTGGATTCCTCCAAGTTTGGTCAGGTAGCTTTTTCCCATATATGTGATGTCAGTAAAATAGATATGATCGTAACAGACAGAAAGCCGGATGAAAAATGGCGAAAGTTTTTTAAACAAAAAGGAATCGAATGCCTCTTCCCGGAGGATGAGAATTTCATACAATAACAGCAGGAAGAGACCGGATAAGAAATCACCCTCTGGGTATTTCGGATGTCCAAAAATCATGGACATTAATGAGGAAAGGAGTTAAACTATGGGAAAATATTATCTGGCGGTAGATATAGGCGCATCCAGCGGAAGGCATATGCTTGGCAGAATCGAAGATGGAAAATTCCAACTGGAAGAAATACACAGATTTGAAAATGGCATGAGAAAAAAAGACGGTCATTTATGCTGGGATTTGGAATATCTATATGGAGAAATAAAAAAAGGTCTCATAAAATGCAAAGAAGCCGGTCAGATACCTGAAAGTATGAGTGTTGACACCTGGGGTGTGGATTACGTTTTGCTGGATAAAGAAAATCAGGTAATTGGTCCAGCCTATGGATATCGGGACAAACGAACCAGAGGAATGGATGGGGAAGTATATAAATACATTTCTTCCAAAGATTTGTACGCACGCACAGGCATACAAAAGCAAATATTTAACACGATATATCAATTAATGGCTGTTAAAACACAGGAGCCGGAAAATATGGAAAAAGCAGAGAGTCTGCTGATGATTCCCGATTATTTTCATTTCCTGCTGACAGGCAATAAAGTTTCCGATTATACCAATGCAACGACGGGGCAGCTGGTAAGCCCTGTTACTAAAGAGTGGGATTATGAACTGATTGAGACATTAGGCTATAAGAAAGAAATGTTCATACCGCTTAGTACACCTGGAACACGAGTAGGTGCTTTTAAGAATGAAATAAAAAAAGAGATTGGTTATGATTGCCAGGTCATTCTTTCTCCTACACATGATACGGCGTCAGCAGTTGTTGCCGTACCTGCGCAGTCGGATGAATGCTTATATATCAGTTCAGGAACATGGTCTTTAATGGGCATTGAAAATAAGGAAGCCATATGTACAATGGAGAGCATGGAAAAGAATCTTACAAACGAAGGCGGTTACAATTACAGGTTTCGTTATCTGAAAAACATAATGGGATTGTGGATGATTCAATCAGTCAGAAATGAATTGGGAAAAGCGCATTCATTTTCAAAGTTGTGTGACATGGCTGAAAAAGAAAAAAACATTTCCTCACGTGTGAATGTTAATGACAATTGTTTTCTGGCTCCTGAGAATATGACAGAAGAGATCAAAAATTATTGCAGACGTACGAAACAGGAAGTGCCTGAGTCCCCCGGTCAATTAGTTGCTGTGATCTATCAGAGTCTGGCAGAGAGTTATGCGGCGACGGTGAAAGAAATTGAAATGATTACCGGTAAAACGTTTGATGCCATACATATAGTTGGAGGAGGATCCAATGCAGATTATTTAAACAAGCTGACCGCCATAAAGTCACAGAGAACCGTATATGCAGGTCCGGGTGAAGCGACGGCTATCGGTAATCTGGCAGTGCAGATGATTGAAGCAGGTGAATTTGAGGATCTTCAAAAAGCAAGGGACTGTATTTATAAATCATTTGGTGTGGTTGAATATATTAAAAACTAACATATTAACTCATAAAAGTAATAAAAAATAAAGTAAAGGAGAACAGAAAAGATGATTCAACAACGATATAATTCAGCAAGGGAAATGTATGCAAAAATCGGAGTAGATACGGAAGCAGCCATAGCTGCAGTAAAAGCTTTTCCAATCAGTATGCATTGCTGGCAAGGAGATGATGTACAGGGATTTGATCAGGAAGGACCATTATCCGGGGGAATTCAGACAACCGGAAATTATCCGGGAAAAGCCCGGACACCGGAAGATTTGATGGCGGATATTGATAAAGCGTTTAGTCTGATACCTGGAACACATAAAATTAATTTGCATGCGAGCTACGCAATATTTGAAAATGGCAATTGGTCGGATCGTGATGCCCTAAAACCAGATCACTTTAAAAAATGGGTGGAATTTGCGAAAGAAAGAGGACTTGGACTGGACTTTAATCCTACTTTCTTTTCCCATCCGAAGGCAAGTGAATATACGCTGTCCAGTCCGGATGAAGAGATCCGCCAATTCTGGATTCGACATGGACAGGCATGTGTCCGCATCTCAGAATATTTTGCCAGTGAATTGGGTCAGCCGTGTGCCATGAATATCTGGATTCCGGATGGATATAAAGACATTCCGGCGGATCGTCTGGGACCGAGAGCCCGCTATAAAGATTCTTTAGACCAAATTTTATCGATAGGTTATGACAGAGAAAAAGTGCTGGTATGTCTGGAGTCAAAAGTGTTTGGCATTGGATTTGAATCCTATACTGTTGGATCCAGTGAATTTTGTATTAATTATGCGTCGCAGAATGGAATCTTAAGTCTTATGGATAATGGTCATTATCATCCAACAGAAGTAGTATCCGACAAAATTCCAGCTATGCTGTTGTTTCATGAGAAAATAGCACTTCATGTTACAAGACCGGTACGCTGGGACAGTGATCATGTTGTTCTTCTGGATGATGAGACGAAAGAAATTGCTAAGGAAATCGTAAGAAATGAAGCAATGGATCGGGTAATTATAGGACTTGACTTTTTTGATGCATCTATTAACCGTATTTCTGCATGGGTGATTGGTATGAGAAATATGCAGAAAGCTTTATTGTATGCATTACTTTCACCAAATAAAAAATTAAAAGTATTACAGGATAACGCAGAATTTACAAAGCTTATGATGATACAGGAAGAACTGAAAACATTTCCAATGGGAGACGTCTGGAATTATTTATGCGAAATTAATGGTGTGCCGGTAGGGGAGAGTTGGTTTGATGAAATTGAAGTATATGAAAAAGAAGTTCTTTTAAAGAGAATATAATAAAATTACCCTTCCATAAAAAAATCATTCTACTGATATTGAAAAAATGGTTCCTTTCTGTTTTGAATTCAAATTTGAATCCTCTCGGAAAAGAACCATTTATCTCCTAAAATTTCATAGAATTAAAAATATCAGTAAATATTACACCCAATGCATATGCTCCTGCATCCGGGTGTCCAAGGCTGCGTTCGCCAACGGTTCCGGCCCGACCCATACGAGCTACGATGTGTTCCGTCGCTTTTGCGCCCTCAATGGCGGCAGCAATGCTTTCCCTGAAGCCTTCATAAAACCCGGCTTCTTTTTTGGCACATGCTGTCCAGGTATCGGCACACGGTACGAGAGCGTCTATCAGTGTCTTGTCTCCTACAATAGCGCCGCGCCCGAAAGAACGCTCTCCGGTAGTCTGGATACCTTTTACCGCAGCCTGCATCATGGAAGCAAAATCACTGATAGTGAGTGTTTTCTTGTCCGTCGTATTTTTACCGGCCATGCGGAATGCCGAGCCCCATATAGGTCCGGATGCACCTCCGCAGTGCTCCATAATGATAAGTGAGCAAGCGGTCAGAAAACTGCTGATTGTCAGCTCCGGTTTCTCAATAATTGATTTCCATTCCGTTTTAAGCTGCCGAAATCCTTTGGATACACTCATTCCAAAATCACCATCGCCGGCGTGCGCATCCAATTCACAGAATGGGATTTCATTTTTTATGATGGAATCGCTCATGGCATCCACCATGTATATCATATTTTCCAGAGTTATTTCTTTGCCGATTACAGCATAGCTTTCAGGTGTTTCTACCTGGAAGGAAACTTCTCCTGTGCTGCCGTTATTAAAAAAGTTACGGTAGACAATATCATCGGTTTTTCCATAAATGTTCAAAGCCGGCGCTTTACAGGGAGCATGCAGAAAGCGTTCCAGTTCATCATCCAGTTTTAAGAGAGATATGGAAGCCCCCGCCATGTCAATACTGGTCATGAAATTACCAACCATACTGCGTGCAACGGTTAATCCTCTGTCGGAAAGTTCGCGCATGACTTCTTTGTTCAGTGCGTATAACTCCATAAGCGGTGTTGCACCAAAGCCATTTATAATTACCGCAACCCGTCCGGCAATACCGGTTTTTAAGTTCAACTCATCACAAAGAGATGCAGTCATAGTTCCGGCCAGCTCCTTAGCCGTCCTGATTTTGTCTCTGCGGATACCCGGCTCGCCGTGAATCCCAACGCCGTATTCCATATCCGCTTCACCAAGATGGAAAGTAGGGCTGCCTTTCGCAGGTACGGTACAGGAAGTCATGGCAAATCCGATACTTTTCACATTGGCAATTACTTTTTCTGCGATTCTTTTCACTTCGTCCAGAGAAAGCTTATGTTCTGCGGCAGCGCCTGCGATTTTATGTACAAATATAGTACCGGCAACACCGCGCCTGCCCACCGTATAAAGGCTGTCCTGTACGGCAATATCGTCATCCACCTTGACGTAGTCAACCAGCAGTCCGTCTTCCTGCGCCATATGCAAGGCATTTTTGAAATTCATCACATCACCGCTGTAATTTTTAATGATAAGTAAGGTTCCCTTATCACTGGCTGTTTCTGTAATGGCTTTGTAGATCTGAATTTGAGAGGGAGAAGCAAACACATCACCGCATACCGCAGCATCAAGCAATCCTTCGCCGATGAAGCCGGCATGTGCGGGTTCGTGACCGCTGCCGCCGCCGCTGATAAGACTGACTTTTGATTTGTCAATAGACTGTTTTTTGATTACCTTATACATACTGTCTAATGACAGCTCATTATGGGCAAGCACAATACCACTGCACATATCAGGTACAAGATTTTTTGGATCATTCATAATTTTTTTCATTTTAGAACTCCTTCCTTACAAGTGGTTCCCAGACGGTCTGCCACAACGATAGCAGCCTCGACCATATCAGGTGTGACAGGGAATGGCATTGAATGTACGGACTCTTCAGGAATACAGGATTTTTGGGCCACTTCACGCAATTCTTCGGCAGAGACACTGTCTACTCCGATATCAGAAAGACATACGGGAAGGTTAACGGCAATACAAAAATCCAATACTTCTTCAATTTCTTCCATAGGAGCATTTTCTAACACCAGCTGCACAAGAGTTCCAAAAGCTACTTTTTCACCATGAAAGAAAGCGTGTGTTCCTTCCAGGACAGTCAGACCGTCATGTATGGCGTGTGCTGCGGCAAGCCCTCCGCTTTCAAATCCCAGTCCGGACAGCAATATATTTGCTTCAATGATATTTTCCAGAGCAGCGGACACCTGGTTGCACTCACATGCTATTTTCGCTTTCACACCGTCCGCCAGCAATGTTTGATAGCAAAGCCCGGCTAACGAAAGCGCTGTGTTTGTGCCTTTGGCGGGAGGAGTAACGCCTTCCCGCGCGCCGCAGGGCAGTCCGGCATTTACATTTGAAAGGCTGCGTGATGTGGCACGTGCTTCAAAATATGTAGATAATGCATCGCCCATTCCCGACACAAGGAAACGCACAGGGGCATTTGCAATCACAGTAGTGTCAATCAGTACAACGCTGGGACTTTGTTTAAAATAAGCGTAGTCATCAAAAGCTCCGTCTTCCGTGTATAATACGGCCGAATGACTGGTAGGTGCATCCGTGGCAGCAATGGTAGGCACGATTATCAGCGCCTCACCCTGAGCTACGCATTTGGCTGTATCAATTGCTTTGCCTCCGCCCAGGCCAACCGTACAGCTACAGTGATTCTCTCTGGCAATATCCAGCAGACGAGCTACTTCCTGACGTGAACATTCACCGCGAAACCCGCTTTCCACAAATGTAATGTTAAATTTCTCTGATGTGGATTCTAACTTTTCTTTTACACGTTCCACGTCATCCGGGTGGGCAATTAGAAGCGCCGAATTTCCAAAAGTACTGACGAAATATCCCAGATTGGATATCTCATTTTCTCCCTGCACATATTTTGCGGGACTTATAAATGCTTTTCTCATAATTTGTTCTCTCCTTTTTCGTTATTGAAGATTAATAGAGTGATAAGATAATCATAGCAGTAAAAGTACTGCATTTCATTAGACATACATGATATATTTTTACAATTTACAATCGTAATATTTTGCTCAAAAGCTTGACAATGGTATTATTTTGATGTATTATTCTATGAAATAAAACAATACAGTCAACTTTTTTTGTGCAATGTGTTGATAGGAGGAGATGCTTTATATGAGTCTCGATAAAATAATTGATGTTGCCAAATGGCAGGTTCTGCAGGATTCTATTGCAGCGGTTACCAAAATGGCCATTATTACAGTGGATTACAAAGGAATTCCTGTTACTTCCCATAGCGGACCATGCTCTTTCTGTCAGTTTATCCGAAGTCAGCCCAACTTGCAGAAATATTGCTATAAATGCGATTCCCGCGGTGGATTGGAGGCTGTACGAATAAATGCACCGTATATATACCTGTGTCACTGTGATATTATTGATATTGCTGTGCCTATTATGATTGAGGACAGATATATGGGAGCTATTATGGCAGGCGAGGTCTGCCTGCCAAAAGATGAAAAGGATATTGACCTGGAAAAAATCTTAATATCGCCGTCAAAGGAAATCTTTAAAACAGAAGAGGTCAGAGAAATGTATAACAGGATTCCGACGCTTTCTTATGCCAAAATCAAACAAATCGCCAGTATGTTGTTTCATCTCTCGAACTATATAATAGAAGAAGCGGTAAACAAAAATTTGATTTTGGAAATGTATGGGGAGATGTTAAATAGAAATCACGTATACAATCATGAAGGCATGATTCGTCAGCATTCTTTTGACCAAATGCAGCAGGTAAAAAAAGTGATAAGCGATGCCAGGACAAGCGCCTATGTAAAGACAACCGGCGGTAATAAAGGCGCACTATGTAAAAATCCAGTTTTGCGCCCTGCATTTGCTTATATCTACGACAACAAGGGAAAGAGCGTAACGCAAAAAGATATGGCAGAACTCTGTCATATTAGTACCAGCCATTTCAGCCGTATGTTTGCGAAAGAGGTCGGCGAAAATTTTTCCGGCTTTCTATCACGTTTAAAGGTACAATGGTCGAAACAATTGTTGGAAGAAACAGATTTGCCGATTACACAAATCAGTGAGGAACTGGGATTTAGTGAAACGGGTTACTTTATAAAAATTTTTAAGAAATATGAGAATATAACGCCGGCCATATACCGGAAATATTATTTGGAAACAAAAGGGAAGTAAAAATAGATTGGGTTAATATAGGATTGGAATGATTGAGAAAAGTATTGAAATTCTTGTTTTCATTATGATAAGATTATCTGGTGATTTTGATTAACATTATGAGAGGAAGTTTTAAAATGAATAAAAAAGAAGTATTAGAGATCAGAAAACAGTTCAAACCGGAGAATTGTGCAATAACCCGCATCTGCGGCTGCTATGTGGATCATGAGAAGAATAAAAAGATTGAATCAAAGAGTGCGTTTTTATCTCTGCCCGAGGAGGAAGCTTTTAAATACTATGATATTTTTAAGCAAACATTATCAGGGACAATTGGTAAAAACCTGTTAAATATGGAATTTCCGCTCGAACAGGAGAAGCCGGAAGGCAAGCAGGAATTTTTACTGAAACTAAGAGACAGTAAACTTCAGGAGGATGATCTGATTGAAGAGTTCTATGATAAAGTTATCGAAAACTATATTTATGCTGAAAACTATTACATCATACTCATTCATGCGGTATATGATGTCCCCGGCAAATCATCGGATGGGATGGAAATGTTTGATGCTTCGGATGCGGTATATGAACACATTTTATGCAGCATCTGTCCTGTGACGCTTTCAAAGGCAGGGCTTAGTTACAATCCTGGGAGAAACAGTATTGAAGACAGAATCAGGGACTGGATTGTACAGGCACCGGTGTCGGGATTTTTGTTTCCTGCTTTTATTGAAAGAACTTCTGATATACACAATGTACTGTACTATTCTAAAAATCCGGAAGAGATACATACAGAGTTCATTGAGCAGGTATTGGGAAGCGAATTTCCTATGACGGCAAAAGATCAGAAAGAGTCATTTCATTCCATAATTACAGAAACATTTGGAGAAGAGTGTAATTATGAAGTGGTACGAAGCATCCATGAGAATCTTCAGGAGATGATTGAAGAGCATAAAGAAGATCCGGAGCCACTTAAATTGTCTAAGCCGGAAGTAAAAAAACTGCTTGAAAAGAATGGGGCAGAGCAGGAAAAAGTAGATTCTTTTGAAGAAAAATATGAAGATTTTTCTCTGCTTGCAGATAACATAACGAGCGCAAGAAAATTTCAGATAGATACACCCGATATTGCCATTAAAGTAAATCCCGAGAGAACAGATTTAATCCAGACACGCATGATAGACGGAAGAAAGTGTCTCGTGATTGCAGTAGATGAATATGTAGAAGTGAATGGAGTTATGATTAAAACAATGATTTAGGCGAACCATAAGATATAAATCATTCCGCGCAGCTGAACAAATTTCACATTTTAATATTATATATTATTATTCGCATAAAATAAAATCACAAATAATATATACATTTATGTAAATATATGTTATTATGTTTATGCTGTCGACTCTTTCCAGCAGGAAGGAGGCTGAATTATGCATTACATAATCACTCTTTTTATTTCGATTATGGCAGGTATGATATTGGATTTTATCCGCAAATGGTTAGATCGAAATAATAAAGACAGCTAACCAAAAAGAACCCCTGTAGAATAGCCGTCTACAGGGGTTTGCTTTGTGTACTTATGCACATAATCACTCTTTTAAGATGAGCAGGACGCTTCATCTATATTTATTATAACATAAGTGTTGGTAATGTCAACCATTATATTTTTGATTTATTATGAATCGTTTTTTCATTTATTATGGATATATTTTATTAATATGTTTCATTTTTTGAATTTATATGATTTAATAAAAATTATTTCATCAAATGCTTACGTCCGATCAGTAAAATAAGCAAAGCCATGACAAAAAGTAAAATAATAGACAAAATGGCGAAAGAGCTGCGGCCGGTTAAATCTATTGTCAGAGCATATAATGCCGGTCCAAGCACGGCGGCAAATTTCCCAAAAATATCAAAGAAACCAAAATATTCACCCGCATTATCAGGAGGTACCAGCTTTCCATAATAGGAGCGGGAGATAGCCTGTATACCGCCTTGTACCGTCCCTACCAAAACCGCCAGGATCCAGAACAATATCAATGCTTCTGCAAGGCTCAAAAATCCCTCTTCTATTCCAAATCCCATAATAAAGCCCAGAATACAGATACACAGGTATAGAAAAACAGCACAGATCAATATCTTAAGAGAACCGAATTTCTTACTTAAAATGCTAAAGAGAATAGAAAAGGGGAAAGCAACCAGCTGGGTGACCAAAAGTGCCAATATCATTCCTGTGGAGTCTAGTCCCAACGCAGTTCCATAACTGGTAGACATGCTGATAATCGTACCCACCCCATCAATATAAAAAAAGTATGCCAAAATAAAATAAAAGATTTTCTTATTTTTAAATATATTTTCAAGCGTTTTCCCGATACCCAAAAAGGTTTCCTGAACAGGATTGGTTTTTGGCTTTTCAATACCGTGTTTTTGAGTTACATTTTTTAAGAATGGAAGAGTGAAAAGACCCCACCATAAAACGGTAATAATAATCGAGATTTTTACGGCCATTACAGAATCAATCCCGATTTTTTCA
>Ga0153953_1000030_pt1 | contig 33162 bp, 28 predicted proteins | sample TSNJ037MetaG_FD_104718 | JGI IMG/M metagenome (GOLD analysis project Ga0153953, IMG submission 104718) | Attine ant fungus gardens microbial communities from New Jersey, USA - TSNJ037 MetaG | ecosystem: Host-associated > Fungi > Mycelium > Unclassified | place: USA: New Jersey, Wharton State...
AGATTCCGCAGATTGACGGAGTACTCTACTCCTCATCTAAAAAAGATATGATTTCTATGGACGCAAGTCTCTATAATTTATATAAAAATAGCTCTATTACCAAAGAAACGGCACTTACATATGAACAAACCCTGATATGCTGGAGAAAAAAATTGGCTCTTTTGCTGCTGATAATTGATAAAAGGAAGTGTTCCGTAACAGGATCACTTCCTTTTATCAATAACAGATGCTATGATTAGTAATACCATTGCCAATCCAATCATACTTAAGGCCGCAAGTTTACTTGCCGTTCCTGCAAATGCTTGGGCAATACTGCCTATTCCCGGCACCGTAAGCGTAACCTTCCCTACATAGTCATCATAAGGAACCGGATTCATATCTTTGGTTTCATTGGCATCACCCTTGGTAATAAATTCACCCATAATTTTACTGTTTGCCACAACTCGGTGGGTGATGATAGAGGCACTGTCCATAGAACTGTAAAAGGCGATGACATCCTCTTCCTCCACGTCTTCGGGCGATATTCCCTTTACATATACAAGACTCCCCGTTGGAATAGCCGGCTCCATACTGCCTGTAATAACGGTATATATCCGATAACCAAATGCCCTTGGTACTGTAAGCGGCAGACATACAAGTATAAGTACTATTAGTAAAGCAGTACCCAGTGTACTGCAAACTGCAGCCACTGGGCTCTTTCTCTTTTTCCCTTTGCTCAAAATGGATTTCTCCTTTATCGTCTAAACTATAATGTTACTTTGAACGCTTTTTCAAGAATACAAGCAGTCCAGCCACCGCGGCAAGTGATACAACTGCAATGGCGATTCCAGCTACAATCGGCATTTTCTTGCTGGAAGCTTCGGCTGAGTTATCTATATCTGCTTTTGGTACTTCTTCATCATCTAAGTTTATCAAATCTTGTGGTACCTGTTCATCTGCACCTTCAAGTGCTTGCCCCTGCGTTTCATCGGTGCCGCCTGTATTATCAGCATCTGCTGTTCCGCCTGCATTAGCATCTGCTGTTCCACCTGCATTAGCATCTGCTGTTCCACCTGCATTAGCATCTGCTGTTCCGCCTGCATTAGCATCTGCTGTTCCACCTGCATTAGCATCTGCTGTTCCGCCTGTATTAGCATCTGCTGTTCCGCCTGGGATGTCCTCATATACTGTATTAACTGCTCCTGGGACTACTACCGTTGTAACATTAGGTACTTCAGTCACTGTTCCGGAATCTCCGGGTGTATAGATGAATTCAAATACATTTTCAGCTTCATTCGCTTGTAATGTTTTTGTTAGTGCCAATGCTTGTGGCACATAGTTCTCAATATATTGATACGCGACCACCGGCTTGTCACCTACATTACCATAGAATGTATTGCTTGCAGCAAGTTCATTACCACTGGCATCCAGATATCTTACCGTGTATGCAACCATATTGCCTCTAATACCATAAGCAACCACATAATCAACATCGCCAGTCACTGTAAAGGATGGTGGCGCCAACGCTTCTTCGTCTTTGTTGTCACGTCCGCTGAGACGGAAGCCTTTCACATAATATTTACTGTCTGTTACCTGAATGTCATTAATATTAATGGTTACTTTACTCCCATTTTGCAGATCAGAGATAACTTTCTTGTCTGTTCCATTGATTGTACCCTTATTCCCTGCTGACAGAGTCACTGTATAAGTATACCCCTCTGGGCCTGCCGCCAATACATTCACCAGCAAAAGGTTAGAGAGTAAACAGGCGGTAAGAAGAGACACAACTATTTTTTTCCATCTTTTCATCTGGGCTACTCCCCTTTCCTACTGCTGTGTTTCTGGTTCTTTTTCATGCTCTTTACCCCAAGAACTAAAAGAGCAATTCCACTTACCAACGCCAACACACATAACAATAATACCTTTGTTGTATCACCAGTCTTAACTGTCTGTCTGATAACCCTGGTACTGTCAGCTTCATATATCGTTCTGGTTATATTTCTCGGTATCGTCTGGCTGTCTGTAACCTTCTCTACTGCAAAATTCATCTGTAACTTCGCAAGTGTCGTCTGGTATCCATTACCCGTCGTTTCACCTTCTATTTTAACCCAAAGGTGAACCGTACCGCTTTGTCCGCTGCTTAATCGGTCAAGATAAAAATAGTCTTCCAGCCCTTCGGTTGCCTGATGCAGTCCCTCACCACCTGTGTTTGTTTCACCGCCAACCGTTGTACTATCATATAATATCTTTGTTTCCGAACTGCTCACATAACTGAGCTTATATTCATAAGCACCGCCATCGGCCTGTTCCTTGCCCTCTTCCAGCGTTTGGATCACTTCATTGGACATATACCAATCCGTCTTCCCGCTGTCTGAATTCTTGATCTGAACCTTCAAATCTATACTATCGCCAGGCTGAACATTTTCCGCCTCGTCTGCCAGATTAGAAGAGCCAAAATTACTGTTTAAATTCTTACCGTCAAAATCAACCAGCCAGCTGTCGCTTCCCTGATGCTCCTTGGCATATGCTGTCATTGAACCACCTACAACCATAACTACTGTCATGGCAAGGCACAAAATTTTCTTTTTCATGTTCTGTACCTCCTTATTGTAAGCTTATACTAGTTGCATCTGATGAAACATTCACATCCACACCCCAGGCACTCTTGATCGCATCTTTTGCATTGTTTGCCTGCACTGCATTGACTTCTGCATCCAGATTAATAGTGTATCCATCATAATCATATACATACTGAATTGTCTTTCCATCTTTTGAAACATTCTTTGTAACCATTCGGGCAATCTTATTGTCGATTCGAATGGTATCTGACAATTCCGGTGTGGTCTCGCCTGATGCAACCACATTTGAATAGTAAAGTACCATTCGCTCCGGTGAAGACGGGGCGCTTGCCTGCTCCCATCCGTTACCGGTCAGATTCAGTTCAATCAGCTCAGGTGAAAGCTCAGTCGCCTTCTGACCCTCTTTGTTTTGCCAGCTCTTTGTAATAATAACCCGCACAAAAATGTCAATATTCCCGCTGTTTTTCACACTCAGAGCTTCATTATACTTTTTCCCTGGTGTCAATTTGCTGCCCTTGTCAAGCATGTTCTCCAGCAGATTCCCTTCTGTTGCAACCCATGTGCCATTATTCGCATAGTTTCTACTGCTGATTTCCCTTCCGTTTTCCAAAAGCGTAACACCGATGCTGGACATATTTACTTGCGCCGAATAATTCTCGCTATAATATGTAAGTGCCGCTCTTGCACTGCCGATAGCACTTCCAAGCAACAGTAAAGCTGCCGCCGAAAGAAGCAGGATCGGTTTTAATGGAAATGATTTTCTATTTTTTTTCATTTTTCCTACCTCCTTCCTGCTACTTAGTACCATCCGAACTTATCCCGTTCTTCCAGTCTGGCACCGCATTGCCGTCTACATCAAAGACAACCGGTGTACATTCCTGAACTACTATGATATTAAATTCTTCTGTCTTATCTTCCTCTGTATTCTTAGGATATTCAAAAGTTACAAGTAACTCTTCTGTGCTTCCCCCTGCAGGAAGTACGGCTTCATAATACCAATACCCGTCTCCGCCATCTTTCCAGCCACCAAAAGATTCATAATTCACATCAATTACCGAAAAGGCTTTTACTCTTACAAAGCAATCATAATCACCAATATTCTTAATTACAATGTGCTTCCCGTCACTATCTACATCTTCCTCTATATCCGTCTCGGTAAAACCGATATTAAGCGGTACCGCCCCTTTCGCCGTAGTGTGAGTGGTAAAGTAAGCCATCGCACTTCCCACGGTAAGAGTTGCAGTGAGCGTAAGTGCTGCAGCTGCCAGAAGCACAGGCTTTTTATCTATCTTTATTCTCATCACTCATACCTCCTTATTATTGTGCGCCAGCATTATCATCCATCTTTGTCCAGTCATATTGATCTTCTTCATTCAGTTTAAAGTTATTGACTACTCCATACCCACCTTGGGTCTTTCCGTCATGCTGATTCTGGAAATTCACCGTTACTGTGTCATCTGCTGCAATCACTGTATTTGCTGAATCGCTTCCCACGATTTCATATCCTGAGCCGCTGTATATCTCAGTTACCACAACTGCTGAGCCTGCAGGGATATTTTCGATAATCGCCGACTTATTTCCATAACTGTCAAAGGTAAGTGCAATCTGTCTTGATTTCGTCTTTCCCTTCGGTGTCGTGATATCAATCTGGAAAATGAAGGTGGCTTTTTGACCCATCGTGATGTGGTGATTCAGCAACTCTTTTACAATTTCCAATGAACCAAGACGTTCTGTCTGCTCCGGTTTCAGGCCAACTGCATTTTCTCCTGTCAAATTATATACCCATGTGTCATTTCCACTTGAATAATAGTAATTATTTGGCAGGGAGATTAGATATGGCGAAAAATTGTAACAATAATTAGTCGATTTTACTTCTTCTGCCACTACCAGATATAACCCTGTGGAAAGATTGTTTATAAGTGCCGCTCCTGCATCCGTTCTTGCCGTTGCAGCGGGCGTAACATCGGCAACTAATTTGCTTGCCTCTTCCGCTCTTTGAAGCCACGTATCTGCCGAACTGTTATCATTCTCAACAAAACTCAAGTCTAAGCTTCCGAAACCTTGTTCTGCATGATATGCTCCTGTTGTGTCGACCGATGCAACCTTATATAGATTAATTGGAACTCCACCTTTAATTGTATTTAATTCCGCATACTCTCCGCCGATCGAAAATTCGATAGAACAGGAGGCATCGGTGTCTACTGCAGTTGCTGCCCGTGCTGCCGGCACATTAAACGCCGAAAGCGCAAGTGCCAAAGCCAGTAATAAAACACTTCCTTTTCTTACTATCTTTTTCATCGCATCTTATCCTCCTTAAAAATCTTGTTCACTAATTCTTCCTGCTCTCTTTTCTTTTAAACAAAAACCTTATCAAAAGTATCATAAGTATTGTTATCGATAATCCTAATATCAGGTATAACATATAATAATCCTGGATTGCCTTCAACATAGAATCAGCAAGGGAATCCGTTGCATCCTCTTCTCCATTATAAGGTACGCGTGTTCCCCGCACCAAATAGCGATGGGAATTCACACCATAGGGCGTACACGTAAACAAGGTTACGTAATCCTCTCCCTCTTCTATCTTAAGTGCTCCTTCCAAGGTCTCATGATCATCCTTTTCTATCATAGTTAATATCTGATCAACTTTATACGCAAGTACTTCCTCCATCACATAAATATAGAATTTATCTCCCCTCTCCAGTTGATCCGCATCTGTGAATAACCGGGCGCTGGGAAGCCCTCTATGAGCAGCCAGTACGCTGTGTGTGCTTTCTCCCCCGATGGGAAGCTTGGTTCCGTTCAAATGTCCTGCCCCAGTCTGAAGCACATCATCCCCTGTTCCATGGTATATGGATATCTTAACATTAATTTTCGGAATGGATAGATAACCCATAACTCCATCCTGTGCTATATTGAGAACCTTCCAATAATCGGTTTCCGTCAAATCATCCTCGCTCGCCCCGAACACATCGCTATACAGATTGTTCTGCCGGATTGTGTCATTGAAGCTTCTTGCGGCTTCCCATTCTTGAGTGAAATCTTCCGGTTGCATGTTACTTACTGTTTTTTCATAATTATTAATCAGTTTGTTCTGCCGATATGTATTCCATTGATTGGAAACCGTCGGGTAAATCATAATTCCAAATCCTACCAGAAAGAGCAGACCAAACAAGAATGTAAAAATTTTTCTCCACATATCTACTCCTTCTTCGGATTTCTCTTAGACATTGCTGCTTTACGAATCTTTTTCTCTCTTCTATATAACACAAAGATGAATCCTCCTGTAACAACCAGACCTACAATTACCCAAAGCAGGTAATTGGTGTGGAGACTGAATACGCCAAGTGGTGATGCCTCATCTGCAATCTCTTTCTCCACATATGGTACTCTGTGACCGCGAACCAAGAGTCTCTGGCTATTGTCTCCATATGGCGTGCAGGTAAGAAGTGTCATCAAATCTTCGCCTGTTTCCACTGCCAGACCTTCTGTTTCTTTGGGATCTACTACTGAAATCTTATCTATTTCATAGCATAAGGTCTCATCCAGGACGCGGATCAAAAAATGATCCCCTTCCTCCAATTTATCTAAATCTGTAAAAAGAGATGCACTCGGTAATCCTCTGTGTGCCGATATTACAGCATGGGTATTCTCGCCACCCACCGGAAGAGAACTTCCTTCCAGATGTCCCGCTGCCTTCTCAAGAACTTCCTCATCTGTGGTATGGGCAATGGGAAGCTTGATATTAATCTTCGGTATCTCTACTGTTCCCATCATACCATCTCCGGCAATATTCAAGCAAGACATATATACTTCATCGTCCTCCTCCGACGCCTGTGCTACTGCAAATGAATCGGGGAGAACACTTGGAAGCAATGCACTATTATACTCTACAGCTTTCTCCTTCTCTGCCACGTAATCAATCTCGCCGGCTGCTTCTTTATCGGCCACTACCGTTTCATAACTGTTGATCAACCGTTTCTGCCGATAGTTATTCCATTGATTGGCTATGAGGGGATACAGCAATAAGGACAAACCGACTAAAAACAATATAGAAAGAATGATTATGCTTAATTTCTTTTTCATCCAGACTCTCCTTGTTGTTGTATACTTTCTTTTTTATGAATCCAGGGCGTTAGCCCGCCCCGGATCATTTAATTTTTCATTTCTATTTGATTCCTCAGATTCCTGGATCAATTATTTTGCAGATTTTCTGCGAATTGCGAAGAATAAAAATGCTGCGATAAGCATGATCAGACATCCGCCGATTGTAAAGATTGTGGTACCAATACCACCAGTTGAAGGAAGTGCTGACAGCTTAGTATCTGTTAGATTAGTTTCTGCTGTGACAATTTTTGTTGCTTTCTCGGTAACTGTCAATGTTGCATCTGCACCATCTGCATTGATAGAATATCCCTCCGGAGCTGTCGTTTCTTCGAAATGATAAGTTCCAACATCTAATCCCTGTACAACCAAGGAACCATTTTCATCTGTAAATACTTCTGTTACCCTTCCTTCTGGAGAATATGTGTAAACGCCGTCTGAAACTTTAACAAATGTCAGTGCAGTCAGTGGAGTTTCACTATCTGTTTTTGTTACTTTAAATCCAGCACCTGCTAATTTTGCCTTTTTATCTTCATTGTATTTTGTTAAAGTAATTTGGCCTGTGTAAATTGTTGTTGTGTCGCTTCCGAATTGACTACCACCCTTATGCCCTGCTTCTGCCCTATTATCTGCTGTTACAGCGGTAACTACGGCCTTATATGTTACAACAATTTTTTCTCCTGCGTTTGAATTATCATCATTAATTAAATTACTTAGATCAATGCTAAACCCTGTTCCATTATTAGTCATTTCGATCTCTTTTGGTGTTACTGCACTTCCACTCATTGTTACGGTTGCATTCACGATTTCACCTGTCAGATCATATGTAGCACCTGTCAGATTATCATATATGAAGAATGTCTTATTTGTATTTTCCGGTAAAATATATGGGACATAAGCTTCAACGGTATATGTTATTTCGTCACCGATTGCTACAACATCATCCGGATCACTTTGACCTTTTATAACTGTTGCAGGTGATTTCTTTGCAGTTAACGTTGCATCTAACAATGCAGGATAGCTGCTGCCCTCTACTTCGCCAAATCCTACATATGCAGCCATGTAATTGTAGGTATAATTTGGTTCTGTTGCACGGATTGCATATACACCAGCAGTGGTTACCTCCTGCGGGTTAGCCATTGGATCAAACGTTACAATTCCAGCCACATTACTAAGAGCTTGACTAAATGCAGCTGTGTTTCCTGTTGGTTCCTTAATCATAGCCTCGATAACTAGCTGCGGATCCTGCTCATCAGTCATACCAAAAGCACTCAGATAAGCTTTTGCAATAGCAGGACTGCAGAATGCCCATCCTGTGGTTGTTGTCTGATCTGGTTTGATTACCTGTGCATAAGTTAATGTCGCATTTTGTGCATCATTAACCGTAATTTCTGCTTTTTCTCCAGCTGCAAATGTTGTCATACTCATTCCCATTACCATTGTCATTGCTAACAGCAGGGCCAAAACTCTCTTAATTTTACTCATAGTCATTCTCCTTTTCTTCTTGCGGACATTGCCGAATTTTACTTTGTGTCTCTAATTCCCGTTATTATGTCCCCACGGGACCAAATTTACCGAAAAGCTTTTTACAATCTAACTACTTAGTACCTCCTTGCATTTGTTTCTATATAAGATCAATGCTGCTGCTATCATCAATAGCATACCACCAATCGAATACCAATAGATTCCTATACCCCCTGCGCTTGGTAAGTCGTAAATAGGGACATTTTCAAAATAATATGTACTCTTTCCGTCTACGATCTTTGATGTGAGATCTTTTCCTGCACCATCCTTCATTGTCTGAACGCTTACCGGCACTCCGCCTTGAATCTTTATCTCCCATACTTCTGAACTCTTTGCATAGCCATGTGGTGCACTAACCTCACTTAACGTATAGTTACCGGATGGGATAATTCCCTCAAATGCATTTGTACACTCTTGATCTGTATACCACTTTAAGATACCACTCTTATCTGACTTAGAAAAAAACACTGTCCCATTCTCTTCTTCAAGACGGAATACTGCACCTTCTAAAGTCAACTTATTCTCGTCTGTAGAATTTTCGCTTATCTTTATGATCTGCCATCCTTTTGTATTGGTAATGGTAAAGCTTCCGTTTTCATTCTGTGTAACATCTGACTGATACCCTGCCGCAAGACCATTTTCATTAACTTCTTCAACACCGATCATAATCTCTTTGATACTATACTGAATCTCATAATATTTGCCGCTGGCATCCTTACCATATTTAGGAAGATCCTCATATCTATAATTCCAGTTTCCATCTGCTCCAATCGTAACTTCGTCACCCACAGGCTCGCCACTTTCATCTTTGAAAAGCTGGATTGTAATGGTTTTCGGTCTTTCTGCGACCGTATCACCTCCCCATACTTTATTCACATCAATCTGTATCGTACTATTCTCATCAATACCATTTTTGAGGGTAATATTTTGCACTCTGTCGTAACTAAGCCACCAGAATTGTGACCAAACGCTTGTGTCGCTGAAAGTCAATTGCCATCCGTCTGGTTTCTGTATAAGCGTAAAATCTTTTTCAAGTTTAGTTCCATATATATATTTCAATCCTTTTTTTTCATTAAGACCAGATATTTCACGTGTATCAATGAGTGATTTGGTTATTATATCCAAGTCATTATCCGATAGCTGCAAATCCGTTGGTGTCCACAAGACAAATGCTTCACCCCCTGTCGGCTTAAAAACCAACATATTGTTCCATCCTAGAAAGAACGTTTGGCTACTGCAGGTTGTGATGTTCTTTAAATAATTTAAAACTGGCAGATTATTGCTTATTTCTGTTATCAGCAACTCAAACCCATCCGGACACTCCTCTACTGCCAAAAAATTAGTATCACCAGGGAGATTGTTCCATGTATATGTCCAATCATTGGCTGGATCCAAAGTTACGGTAGCCTCTCCGAATACTATCTCGTCTATATCCGCATCGAACATTCCATCATCATCTACATCTTCATACAGTGTAACTTCCAGTGACTTCGGCATCAACTCGTTATACTCATCAGAACCAACCCATACTTTTTTCACCGTCACAGAAGTAGTTCCACTAGTTACGCTTCCATTTGCACTCATTGTATTAACCGCTAAGCTTCCAGCACTAACAAAATCGCTTTTTGACATTCCATCTTTGCCACTCTCGGATAAGCTCTGATCATCGGTTTCATCAATACTGCTTCCCCATGTGATTGAAAATGTGGAAAAACTGTCTGTGGTCAGCTCCACTTTCTGTACTTCTGCACCACTGGTCATCTGTACAGATGCCTTATCACTCATATCCTCTACTACAATTCCATTTCCGTCGACTTCCTTGAGGTGCTTTACTGATACAGATGCATCTTTTCCTACTCCCTCCGGAATAGCTGCCTTCTTAAAATCCATCACAACTTTTACATCGCCGTTTGGTTCAACCTCTGCTCCATCTACCAGAAAGCTGATATCATATGCAAGAAATCCTTCAACGGTCTCTTCTTCCCTGGCACCTTCCTCTGTAAGCTTCTCAGAAGTAAAATCGTATTGATTATTAATTGCCTCTGCTTTTTCCCTCTCTGCGGCATCCATGTCGTCTGTGATAACCTTTTTTACAATAGGTGTCACATTCAGTTCCGCATTCTCCGGCATAATTCCTGCTTCAGCAGTAACCTCAATCGTCACATCCTGATCCTCATAGGAATCGGTATATGGTTTAATTTCTACCGTTTCTTCTTTCGAGGACTCAGGCTTTGCCACATTCTGTTCTTTCTGAATTGCTTCAGTCGATACAGGCTGCTCCTCTTTCGTTGCTTCAACTGGCTCATTCTGCTCTTCCGAAGTTGCTTCAGTCGACGTAAGCTGCTCTTCCTGAGTGATTCCGGCTGGATCATTCTGCTCTTCCTGAGTTTCTCCTATCAGTACGCTCTGCTCTTCTTCAGCTATTTCTGCCACTTCAATACTCTCTTCACTTACATTGTATGCCAAAACTGATATTGCACCACTCAGCAGCATTACCATGCAAAGCATACATGCGATTATTCTCTTCTTCATATTACTTTTCATGGCATCCTCCTTCTATTTCTCCGTTTCCATCTAATGTTCCATCTATTAGCTTCAGTAATTCCAAAGCACTTCTGAAATACTGTTCTTGCTGTCCTTCGACCCATACAACGCTTCCCTGCCAGGTGGCATTTTGACAATCTAGGATTTTTACTACAAATGTCCCTTCTTTTCCTTTCTTCGCGTCCATATAAGTACCTTCAACCTTCTCTCTAAAATTCCATATATTTTATAGCTTTAGGTTATTTTACATTACAGACCATTACACAAACCATTACAAAAACAAAAAATATTAATTTAATTAATGTTATTTTTCCTTGATTTGTTTTTCCTTGATTTTTTTCCAAAAAATTCTCCGGAGAAGTCTATGATAATTTCACATCTTCTCTGGAGCGTATTCTATTTCATCTTATTCTGAATGCTTTGAATCCAGTGCATTACTCAAGAGCTTCAACAACTCTAACACACTGGCAAATTGTTGAATCTTGTTTTCTTCAATCCATTCAACTTCGCCCTGCCAAGTTGAATTCTGGCGATACTTAACATATACTATGAATGTCCCTTTTGTGCCGCGATATGAGGTTATGTCCTGTGAACATGCAATTTTCCCCAATTCTTTCTTATTATATTGTTTTGTATTGTCAAAGGTACGCGCCTGGGTAGAAGCCTGAGGGAGAATCGTCCTATCGAAAAGCTCCTCCATCAATCCCACCAATCTTATAACACTTGCAAACGGCCACGGTTCTTCATCATAACAATGATATATTCGCCCCGCCATCTCACCCTTAGCACTTCCATCTACACAAATATTAGTAATATTTGGTACAAGTATGGGAACGTGTATTTTTTTACATGGCTTCCAAACTTCCTTATCTTTGTTAAAACGAATCGGTGAATCGCCCTGATCAATCTCCGTTACCGAAGAGACAGAATATTCAATATGCTGTCCCCACGACTTATGTTCCCTTGAATAATATCTCCTTATACGGTCATATATCATTGCACAATTTTCCATATCTGTTCCAACCAAAAGAATCAAAAACTGTGATGGGCTATATTTGGTGAAGCAATCTCCCCTTCTTAAACAGTACTTAATGGTGGCGTAAAGTTCTTGTGCCATCACCTCTAATTTGCCTTCATTCTCCATAGGCTGCCCTTTTCCATTGGTTATACTGCATAGCATCATGTATACAGACTGCCCATTTCTTTCAATGATACGGGACACAAGGCGATAATTATCCAGAAAGCCTGGCAGGTTACAGTAATATGCACCATCTTCTTCCTCTTTCAGATGTTTCTTAATATTATTAAGTGCCTGTGCTTTGTAATTCACCTTGCTGCTCATGTGTTCAAATTGTTCCAACATCTTCTCGGAAGGGCTGATTCCCAGCTCTTCAAAAAACATCTTGGCGGTATCTTCATATTCTTTTATAGCCTCTTTATACTTGTTCAACGCAATATGGCATTCTATGCGAATCGCCTGCCATTCATCAAAGGGATACATCTCACAGGCTGGCTCGCATAGTTTAAGTATTTCTTCATATTCACCATTATCCATTAACACATTACAAATTTGTTTCAATGCCTCGGTGTACTTGTTTTTATATTGTACGCTTGCTATCAGTGCCCAATCATCACCTGATAAATCAGTTAAAAAATCGCCTTTATACATCTCACATGCTTTTCGAAGAAGTTTTATTTTTTCTTTCTGGTCTTTTGTTCCCTCTGCCTCTTCAATGAGTTGCGAGAATTCCCATGCATCTACCACGGTCTCCATTGGTGCGTCCCATTGATAGATTCCTTTTTTGATGTTAACATACTCAGCTTGTGGTAAGCCTGCATCTATCAGCATATTTTTTAATCTATGCACTGTAACACGAAGATTATTTGCTGCATCAGCAAGTTCTTCTCTACCATATAATTCTTTCAGAAGCTTTTCTCTTGCAATACCCTTTTCTCCATTATAAAGAAGAATCTGCAACAGCTTCATTGCTTTGGTTGTATGATTTCGACTGAGTGAAATCGAATTCTCTCCATATGTAATGGAAGTCCCTCCCAAAACACAAACATTTAACTTCGGTAAATTGTTACTCATAACTTCCCCTCGCTATCATTGTACAAAGAATTTTTATTTTAATGACAATACATCTTTTACCAATAATCTACTCAAAAATATTCTTGTATGCCTCGGGATTTCCTTATTATTGGCCGAATGGCCATAGTGGTATGCCCAAAGGGTGCTTCCGAGTATAGCCTGTGCTATTGTCTTCTTATATTATACCTTTTTTATGTACTTTCATTCAAACGCAAATCCCCCCACTTAGTTGTGGAAATCTGCACTTGACAATTATGTCGAAATATGTATAGCATGGTTATACAGGCTTTACAGGATTGCTGCCCGATGGTGTCTGTGTATGTGCCACAAGATAAAAAATAATTCGCGCCGTCCGATAAAATATGGTAAAATGAAATCAGGTATTAAACAGTTTAGAGGAATGCGAAACGAAAAGCAGAGACTATGTGGGCTGCGGGATTCCGTAACCGGCTAATTAAACATTTTATAGGTAAGTGAGGACATTATGATTACGCAATACGTTTTACAAATCGCCGTCTGCGAGGACGATCCCTCCGACGTTGCGCGGCTTGAAAGCCATATTGAAAAGAGCGGCGTCCCGGCTCAGCGTCATAGCTTCGGAAGCTTTCTAGAGCTTCTGAGCGGCTTTACCGCTGGTAAGTATGACCTTATCTTTATGGATATTTACATGAAGAATACACAAGGCGTCCATGCTGCGCAGGGCATTGAAGCCGCTGCGAAAATACGGACAATAGACAAAAATGTGATGATTGCTTTCACTACATCAAGTCCGGATCACACGCGGGAAGGGTATCAGCTCAAAGCGTTCAGGTATTTAGAAAAGCCTTTGGTGGCAGACGACGTGAAAGAAACGCTGGAGTTCGCACTGACACAGCGTAAAAATCGTCCTTGCATCACCATAACGACTACAGGTGGTGGGCATGAGGACATTCCGCTTGACAGAATAATTTATTTTGAGCAGCAAAACTATGTTATAGAAGTGCATACTACAAACCGCGTGCTTAGAACCAGCAAATCGGTCAGGATGGACAATCTGGAGAGCCGCTTGCCGTCGCCGCCGTTTTTGCGATGCCACCGCAGCTATCTTGTCAACCTCGACTATGTGCGCCTGGCTGATAAGGAGCTTAACGCCTTTATCATGAAAAATGGCGGCAGGGTCGACATCGGGCGAGGCAGGTTTGCCATGTGTAAGGCAGAGTTTGAAGAACGGCGTCTGGGTGGAATATGGGAGGACAGGGTATGAAAACGTTATGGGTTTTTATCAACATCACTGACCAACTGCTGGCTCTCGCCCCGTGCGTATTACTCTGTTATCTTCCCTTTGGTGACAGGCTTGCCCGCCCTGTACGCAAGATCGTTGTAGAGGCGAGTTTGGCATGTATCGCCGCTTCTGCTCTGTGCAGTTTGCTCTACACTGCCTTTAGATTTGACAAAAGCGGCAACATCAATACTGCATTGTTTTGCATTGGCGGCTTTTTCTATTACCGGAAAACCGTGCGGGAGGGGCTTCAAAAACTGCTGTTCGCGTTCTGTGTGGCTATCCATGCAGGGAGCGTAGCGATGGGATTGGAGACTGCCACGATGGTGCTGGCGGGTGTGTTTGACATTGAGCGGGGCAATTGGTGGGAGATAGGTTTCATACCGGTTCGGATTGCTGTATTCTTTCTCGCGGGATGGGTAGTATATCGCCTGTTCACTCCACGCCTAAAGCAAATTCAGTCGCGGAACATGAAATGGATGTGGCTTGTTCCCGCTGTATTTTCTTCAATCGTCATTTTTTATTACACGCTCTTTTACGAAACCAGTATGACTGGTTACATCTATCCGATTGTAATCGTCATTCTCTCCATTCTGTCCTTCTTCATATATGCCACGCTGCTTAGGGCGCTGGACACTACCGCAAAAAACGCCCGGCTGGAATCGGAGATCACGCTGAGGGATCGTCAGCTTGACATGCAAAGGGCGCAATATACACGGCTGATGGAAAACGCGGAAGTGGTAAAGTCCATGCGTCACGATCTGCGCCACCAGCTTTCCGTGATCAAAAGATACAGCAATTCCGGCGACAGAGAAAAATTAAACGAGTATTTAGGCGAACTAGCCGCGCACATCCCTGTGTTCGACGATAAAATGTACTGCGATAATTTCGCCGTCAACGCGGTCGTCACCCACTATCTCGGTCTTGCTGAAAGCGAGGGCGTGACTGTAGACGCGCGGTTCGACGTACCGGAGGATACGGGCTGCGTCGCGGCAATGGATTTGTGCGTTATCACAGGCAACTTTTTGGAAAATGCGCTGGAAGCCTGCCGCCGTATGCAAGGCGGGAACAAATTTATCAGCATCCGTTCCAGTGTCGAGACCAATACGCTGTCCATCGGTGTGATCAACAGCTTTGACGGACTTTGGAATGAGAAAAACGGCGTATATCTCTCGCGCAAGAAGAACGGCGAAGTCCGTGAGGGCGTGGGGCTGTCCAGCGTCAAGGCAGTTTGCACAAAGTATGATGGCCTTGTGCAGATTGAAATCAGCGGGAAGGTTTGGAAAGCATCTGCACTGGTGTATATGATAAATGAGCACCCCGAAGAAATGGAGTAGTACTTATTCTATTGATATCTCTGCGTGACAAGAGGACGCACGTTTTGACATGCGGTGAAAGGGGGTTCTTATACTACATGGCGAAATTTCCCCTAACCTTTTGGCAAAATCTATCCCCGGGGTTTTGTAAGAGAGTTATAATTTGAATTTACCCCCTTTAGAGAACTTATGCGTTTCAATGCTCCTGCCCGATAGTGTCTGTTATCTGATATTTATCAGCAATTCTTTAGCCAGTTGGATTCCTTCGTCCGTAATATATACGGATTTAGAACGATGGCTTCCCTGATTGCTATAATTTTCTTCATCCAATTTGTTTAATATGTCAATGCATTGTTTATAAGCCGTATCATGCTATAATCAATGATCTTAGCCTTTCGTTCTGACCTATCACCACCCGATACCGATATGGATGTTCTTTATCTATTCCTTTAATTATACGAATACCGATTGTAAAAGCCCCCAAGGAATCTCCCTTTTCTTGCGGCTGGTCAGATCGTAAAGACACGCTTTGTCCTGCGCACTAAGTCCAAACTAAGTATCCGTTTCAAAGTATTCATAATTGGATAATACCCATACTTGCGTAAGAACCGCTGCACAACGCCGGCCTTAAATATCCATCGTTAGATTGTGCCGTCCCATGTAGACACCTGCGTTATTTTCGCTTCCTCCTCATCAAACCAACGGGTCGTCACCGTCTTTGATTCCGTGAAAAACCGCACCCCGTCTTTTCCCAAACAGTGGAGATCCCCAAAAAAGGACTGCTTATGTCCGCAGAACGGGAACATGCCCACAGGTACCGGGATCCCAACATTAACACCCACCATACCGCCGTGAGTGTATTTCGAGAACATCCGGGCGTAATATCCGTTCTGTGTATAGATGACGGAACCGTTGGCGTAAGGAATTTCGTTCATAAGCGCAAGCCCTTCTTCAAAGGTTTTGACGCGTTTTACAAGAAGCACCGGTCCAAATATTTCGCGAATGCCCGAGGTCATCTCCGGTGTCACATGGTCTAAAATAGTATGTCCCAGGTAAAAACCTTCCTCATATCCCGCGATCTTCAGACCGCGGCCGTCCAAAACAATCTCCGCCCCCTCCTGAACGCCTTTTTCAATCCATTTCAAAACGCCATCCATATGGGGTTTGGAAATCATGGGACCGAGTTTGCTTGTTTTATCCCAAGCGGGACCTATTTCGCGGTTCCGGCATAGTTCAACGATTTTTGCAACCAACTTGTCCGCAATCTCCTCCTGCGCCACAATTACGGGGAGCGCCATACACCTCTCCCCAGCGCAGCCAAAGGCCGAATTCACTATACCGGCCGCAGTTCTTTCAATAGGCGCGTCTTTCAAAACAAGCGCATGGTTTTTTGCCTCTGTGAGACATTGTACCCGTTTTCCATTTTTAGCCGCCTCCGCATATACATGTGCCCCAACAGCGGTTGACCCCACCAGAGTAACACCCCTTACATCTGGGTGCCTCAGGAAAAGCTCCGATTCATTCCTTGAGCAGGTAAGTACGTTCAAAACGCCGTCCGGCAGCCCCGCCTCTTGATAGAGCGCCGCTATGCGCAGTGCTGTCATAGGCGTCGCACTGGATGCTTTAATCACCATGGTATTCCCTGTTGCGATACACATGGGCGCCATCCATCCCATGGGGATCATTGCGGGAAAATTAAAAGGCGCAATACCTGCGAATACGCCCATTGGCTCCCGGTACAGAACCGCGTCCACATTGGAGGCCGCGTCCATAATGGATTCTCCCATCATCAGTGAGGGTGCGGAACAAGCCAGTTCCGTCCCCTCCTGCGCTTTTAGCACATCCCCCTCGGCCTCAGCCCAAACTTTACCATTTTCATGGGCCACACAATAAGTGAGCTCTTTCCGGTGCCGGATCAGAAGCTCCCGCAGCTTATACAACACCTGCACCCGTTTTATAACAGGCGTATCCCGCCAAAGCGGGAACGCCTCGTTTGCCGCATGAATTGCTGCGGCTACTTCATCTTTGGTACAGCAGGGTGTCTGTGCGATAACTTTGCCAGTACTGGGGTCAAATACATCCATGTATTGATTTGCAGATGATTCTATAAACGCCCCGCCAATAAATGGCTTAAGCCTTTCAATCTGCTCCATATTAGTGCTCCTTCCATTATTTTATTGTCAAGAAACCGATTGAGTATATACTGATTTTGCTTTAGAAGAAAACGAAGCAAGGATTCAGTCCCAATTTGAGAAGTAATCCTTCGTATTTTACATCAATTTGACATAGGGATATAGAGAAACCTCCAATTCAGATGGATTTGCGTTCCATAACCCTTTTTGCTTTCTCCAATATTCTTTTTTCAGTAAGCTGGAACCGGTCCGATAAATACTCCAGTTTCCCCACTTCGCCAAATTGATCGTCTACACCCACGCCCTCTACCGGTACAGGATATTGTCCTGCAACACACGCCGCTACCGCACCATAAAGGCCATTTACCAAACTATGGTTTTCCGCGGTTACAATCCCGCCTGTCTCCCGGGCGCAGGCAATCACGCTCTCCTCATCCAAGGGCTTCAGGCAATACATATCCAATACCCTGGAGTGTATCCCCTGCCCTTCCAAAAGCACCGCCGCCGTCAACGCCTTTTCCACCATCATGCCGCTGGCGATGATAGTGAGGTCGCCACCGGGCCTGAGCGCTGCCGCCTTCCCGATGGGCAAGCTAAGACCCGGCTCGTAGACCTCAATGACCTTTTTTCTGCGGGAACGTATGTATACGTTGCCGTTGTGCTCCGCAGCCGCACGGACCAGCACCTGCATAGAGGCGGTATCCGCCGGCTCCAGCACCGTCATATCCGGAATGGACCGCATAATCCCGGCATCCTCAAAAGGCATGTGTGTGCCGCCGTTGGTCTCGGCACTGATTCCGGCGTCCCACCCCACAATTTTTACATTCAGCTTCGCGTAGCCGCAAGAGAGAAAGACCTGGTCATACGCCCGCCTGGTAGCAAAAACGCCAAATGCGTTAAAAAACGGGATCATCCCTTCACTGGAAAGACCCGCCGCCACGCAGACCGCATTTGCCTCCTGTATGCCGCAGTTGATGTAGCGCTCAGGGTACGCCCGCATAAATGGTTCAGTACCCATAGAGTGCATACAATCCACATCCAGCACTATTATACGCGGGTCGTCCTTTGCCAGTTCCACCAGCGCATCGCAATAGGCCGTCCGCATCTCCACATCACCCTGTGTCAGGGACTTGCGCACTTTATACATAATAGGCACCCTCCTTTGCGACAATCCCCGCCTCAAAACGCCTCAAGACCTCCGTTTCGGCCTCGTCAGCCAATTCCTTTGTGATTGTCATGAAGTGATTGAGTTCCGTTTCTTCCGCAAAACTGCAGCCGATCCCCTTATATGTATCTAGCAATACAACGCCTGGTCCGGCCGCATTTACAATACAACGACGAATCCCTGTTTCCACAGCCGCCACGTCATATCCGGTTACATGCGCTGTATAAAATCCAAAGGCCTTGAACTTTTCCTCTAGATCAAGAGGCTTGCAGATTTCCTCCAAAGACCCATCCAATTGCCGTTTGTTGCAGTCCACTAAAACTATGAGATTATAGAGCTTATGGTGTACGGCAAATTGTACCGCCTCCCAGACCTGCCCTTCCTGCAGCTCCCCATCCCCCAGGATTATATAGACTCGTGCGGGGTTTTTCTTAACCTTGAGTGCCACCGCGATACCGCAGGCGCAGGAAATTCCCTGACCCAGGGAGCCGGTTGTCATGTCAATGCCCGACGTTTTATTACGGTCGCAGTGGCTGGGCAAATTGGTGCCGCCTCGGTTTAGGGTATACAGCTCCGATTCGTGAAAAAAACCGCTTATTGCCAGGGCGGCGTAAACAGCCGGGCCGCTGTGTCCCTTGGAGACAACAAGACGGTCACGTGCCTCCCACTTAGGATTTTTAGGGTCATACTGCATCATACCGCCATAGAGAACCGCCAGCACGTCCGCAATTGACATGGCGCCGCCAATGTGCCCACCACTGGCGCTCTCCATACAGCGAATTGTCTTCATTCTGATCTGAGCCGCCAGCCAACGCGTTTTTTCTTCCTGTTTCCTGTCCATAAAACCACCCTTCTTTTCTGCGGAATTATGCGTTAATCCCTTTGAATACCACTGATTTTGTCTGAAAATACTCATCCAATGTATTATAGAACCCCTCAGTTCCCATTCCGCTCATTTTATGCCCGCCAAATGGCATGTCAAACGTACGGTATAGGCTGCCCCCGCCGATGATTACGCTGCCTGCGTCAATCCGGTCGGCAATCCGCCGGGCTTTTTTTATGTCGCCACACATCACGCCGCTGGATAAACCGTAATGCCCCTGATTGGCAATCGACACCGCCTCGTCCACTGTATCAAATCCAATAACGGGAAATACCGGCCCGAATACCTCCATGTCATTTGCAATGTCCATCTCCGGCATTACATCTGTAAGTACGGTCATTTCAAAATAGTTTTGATTAAAACGTTTCCCGCCAAGGGCCAACACAGCCCCCTGTGAGACGGTCAGCCGCACAGCCTCCTCCACCTCAATGGCCGCCTTTTCATTGATAATGGCCCCGGCCTGCGCCTCCGGATCAAAGGGCGAGCCAATTTTTACGGCCCGGAGCTTTTCAACCAGGTGTGCTGTAAAAGACTCTTTAATCTTGTTATGCACAATAAAACGTTTTGTGGAACAGCAGGCTTGCCCTGAATTTAAAATTCGGCAATTGACCGCCTCCTGAGCCGCCTCCTCCGGATCCACATCATCAAATATAATCATGGGATCATTGCCGCCCAGCTCCAAATAGGTACGCGTCAGATTCTTGGCAGACGCCGTCCGCACGTCGATTCCAGCCGATGTGCTCCCCGTCAGGCTCACCGCGTTGACCATGGGAGATTCGGCAAGATACCGCCCCACGCGTGCGCCGCTCCCCGTGACGATCTGCACCGCCTTTCCCGGCACACCGGCCCGGACAATAAGATCGGAAAGATAGATATTTGCAAGCGGTGTATCGCTGGCAGGCTTTATGATTACCGCATTACCCGCCGCCAGCGCTGGAGCCACTTTGTGGGAGTACAGGTCAATCGGAAAGTTAAAGGGTATTATGCAGGCCACCACACCCACTGGCTCGCGCTTTACAACGATCATGTTGTCTTGGCAAGGAAGTACGGAATCATAGAAGTGGCGGACTTTTTCGGCATATCCTTTGAACAAGGCGATCGCGTTGTCCACCTCTTCCTCCGCCTGAGGATATATTTTGCCCGTTTCACGCGCAAGCAGTGTGGCAAGTTCTCTCTTCTCTTTTCGGATGAGTTCCGAAACACCCAGCAGGATATCCGTGCGTTCCTGCACTGAGACGCTCCCCCAAACAGCCCTTCCCTCCTGCGCTGCCTCAAGCGCCCGCTGTAAGTCTGATTCTGTCGCTTTTGGTACAGTGTCCAGCAGCTCATGCGTGGCAGGATCATAGACATCTATGAATTCCATGCCGGATGCGTCCGCCCACTGACCCGCAATCATCATTTTCATTGATATAACCATTCCTTTCGTACAGAGTTTGAAAATTAAGATTTCCAAACCTGTTGCTTTCTGAAGTTATCATTTAACGGTTTCATCAGGTTACAGACCGTGCTTCACCTTTTTGATCATAAGATCCTGATGTTCTTTTGAAAGGGATATAAAATAAGCCGACAGTCCGCCCATCCGCACGCGGAGACTTTTGTATTTCATCGGTTCTGTTTGCGCTTTCAGCATCACGTCCGCGTTCGTGCCGGTGACAGTGAGGATCACCCCGCCCAGTTCCATGAAAGATTCGATGAGACCCTCCAGTCGTCTAAGACCCTCTTCACCCTGGACCTCATTGGAATTTACATGCATATCCAACGGGCAGCCGACAAAATAGGGGATCAGGTCAGGAACCGTTATAGATTTAATCACGGCTGTGGGTCCATTCAGGTCAACCCCGATTGATGGGGAATAATTGCTGCTTACCGGTTCGCTCTTCATCCGCCCATCTGCCGAAGCGCCGATGTTATGCCCGATGGTCATATAAGTTTCAAAGGTAGCGATTCCAAGACCCACATAAACATCCTCCATGTCAATCTCGTTTTTCACCTCATCCACTATTGTCTTAACATCAGCCAAAAGCTTTGCGGCAATGGCGTCCACATAGGGATCATCGTTCCCGAATTTCGGTACTCGGTTTATGAGCTGCTGCCGCAGTTCCTCATTTTCGGCAAAGTTTGTTTCAAGTACGTGGACAAGTTCCTCCATTTTAAGGGACTTCTCTTCATAAACCAGCTTTTTAATGACCGCCATGGAATCCACAAAGTTTGCAAGTTCGCAAACCATAAGCGGGTAAATATTATACCGCGCGCCGCCTCTTGACAGGTCAAGACCTGTTTGGATACAGTCGTCCACAATTGTGGATAAAAGCGGGGAAGGTGCGATATCATACCGTATGTGCCGGTATTTCAGCTTCGTCTTGAGGATTTCCCACACTCTGGTTTTGATGAGAGATAAAAACGCACCATAAAATTCCTCATATGTTTTGAAAGCTGAAGGGTCACCGCAATCCGGAGCCTCTTTCCCCCCGCGAACTAGACTCTTTCCGCGGTTTATCAAATATTCCAGGTTTTGCAGGACCTTTATGTATTCAAATCCAAAGTTTGTTTTTCCAGGAATCAACACTTCCCAGCAGCCATCATTGGAATAGCCCCGCGCTTCCTTCAAGGGGATCCCCATTTCCACAAGACCCTGAATAATTACATCATCATTATAAAGTGCCGGCTCTCCCGCGCCGTTTCGCAAAATATCGGCGCAGAGATCTAGAAGTTCTCTTGGTGAGTTCTTGTGTAGACGTACGGACAATACAGGCATGACCGCCTCCAAAAACGCCCACTGCCGTATCAGGATATAGGTAAGTTCGTTTGTAGCGTCATTTCCATCTTCGTCGCACCCGGCCAGTATCATATTAAGCAGAAAATTATTGGCGGATGTGCCATAGTTGTACTCCTGATCATTTTCCATCTCAAAAGATTTTACAAAGTGGTCGATGTTTCCGCCATCGCCTTTATCATAGGCGTCACAGTGTGAGGCATCGAAATGCTCCGACAAGATTTGCACCCGTTCGCTGAATTTGGCAAGCCAGCTTCCGACGAGTTCCTCCGACTGATCCCCTGTCAGGCGGCCGGATTCAATATCTTTCCTATAATAAGGGTAAAAATATTGGTCGGTCCGTGCAATGGGAACCATCTCAAGACTGCTGTGCAGTGCACAGAAAAATAAGAACATGCTCTGCAGCGCCTCGTGCAGCGAATCCGCCGAATTCTCTGGCACTTTATCGCAGATGCGGGCAATTTCGATTAACTCTGCCCTCCGTTTAAAATCCGCCTCGACTCTTGCTGCGTCAATGGCGCATTGAGAATACCGGCGCGCCAAATCTCCTACCGCATTTAAGCTAATCACCATCGCACGGTAATAATTCAGCCTTTCTTCGTCAGGCGAGGGCTTTAGAGATTCAGTTTCTATCTGGCAAAAAATTTCCGCTTTGAGCCCTGACAGCCCTAGCCGGAGCAGCTTTCCATAATCGCCGGGATGATGCCCCCAGACAGATTTGTAGGTAAACGCCCCCTTCATGCCCTGCGCTTTCTCCTCCGGCAGCGCATAATCGGGAAATTCAAAGCCCAACCCGGCAGACGCGTAATTCGCCTTTCCCACAATCAACTCATCGGGCTTTATTTCCACGTCCATGTTACGCATGACATACTCAATCGCCAAGGCCTTCCGCACGACAAGAGGCTCCTTTTTTATTTCCTCATTGGTTAAAATTGTCTCATCCTGACCCCACCACTGTTTTTTTTGCATCATTTCCACATCAAAAATGCGTTTCTTAATCCTCTGCATCCTTGTCATATCTTTTCACACCTTTCCTGACAAAGGCTTTCTCGTTTTCAGTTTCTCACCGCCCATGCAACCAACGGTATTCTCCGCCGCCGCCGATACTCACTGCAAGACCCATACTCGTAAGCTGTGTTCTCCACGCTTCAACATCCTGCTCACCAGGTTCCCCGACGTTTTTAAATGTGTATTTCATTCTGAGGTTTTCCCACTTGGAGGCGCCAAATTGGTGGAAAGGCAAAAGGTGCACCTCCCGAGCTCCTGTCCGAATCGCCATCTCCCCCACCCGCCGTACATGGTCAACGTTATCGTTTATACCTGGAATCAGCGGATAGCGTATGATTAGATCCAGAGGCAGTCTGCTTGCCCTGGCTAGGTTTGATAAAATCAACTGGTTGTTTACGCCTGTATACCGCCTGTGAACCTCCGGATCCAGATGTTTTAAATCATACAGAAGATAATCCGTGTGCCGTAGGATCGGCTCAAACTGTGCCCAACTGCAATATCCGCAGGTTTCCAGGGCTGTTGTGATGCCGCGCTCTTTGGATGTTCGCAGGAGAGTTTCAGCAAATTCCGCCTGCTGCGTGGCCTCCCCCCCGCTGAGCGTAATACCGCCCCCCGTGTGCTTGTAAAAAACCTGGTCCTGCATTACAACATTCATTATTTCTTCTACAGTAGCCCTGCGGCCCAGCAACTTCAACGCACCGGCATAGCAGCGTTCTGCGCAGGCGCCGCAGAGAACACACACGCTGTCGTCAATCACAGCGCCTCTTGGGTCATAGGATATTGCCCCCAGCTGGCAGACAGTCCTGCATCTCCCGCAGCCAATACATTGGGCCGGCGTATATAAAACGCTTTTATCCGCTGTATGCGTCTCTGGATTTGCGCACCACTGGCAAGCCAGAGGGCACCCTTTAAAAAACACCACTGTCCTTATACCCGGTCCGTCATGTACGGAATACTTTTGTATTTCTGTAATAGTCCCGTATTTTTTCATGCTTTAATCCTTTTTCTGTTTGCTGGCGATGTCAACCGCAACAGCCAGAAGCAATACCAGTCCTTTGATTAAGTATTGATATGTTGTGCCCAGATTCAAAAGGCTCATTCCGTTATCAAGGCTCGCCATCATGATTGTGCCGATAATAGCTCCGACAATTGTACCGCTGCCTCCCAATGTACTTGTACCGCCCACAATACAGCCGGTAATGGCGCTAAATTCGAAATTAACGCCGGTTTGTGCCGTCGCCTGACCAACCCTGCCAAGGAACACGATACTGGCACAGCCTATAATCACCCCCATGAGGACATATACAAAAAACGTGGTTCTGCGGATGTTGATACCGGACAATCTTGCCGCGTCCCGGTTGTCTCCAATTGCGTATACACTGCGGCCAAAGGATGTTTTGTTGGAGATAAAGGTGAATATGCCCGCAAGGAGCGCCAGCACCACCACGGCATAAGGGATCCCCTTATAAGACAGCAGGAAATACCCAACTAAAACGATAAGCAGGCAAATGGCGGCTGTTTTCAGTATTTCGCTAGAAAGTTTTGGAAGCTCAACGCCATAGGCTTTCTTGGAGCGCCTGCTCCGAACAGACATAAATATGACGGCAACAATAGCGATCAGAATCAATAAAACACTGGTGTCATTCACCGGCGCCTCCTTAAAGATCAGGTTCGGCAGGAAAGACCTCCCAGATGTGGCAAAGGCGTCACTGACCGGTCCAATGGAGCGGCCGCCGCCAATAAGCAGTGTCAAGCCCCGGAACGTAAGCTGCCCGGCCAATGTGGTAATGAAAGGCGGCATATTCCGGTACGCAATCCAATACCCCTGCCAGCAGCCAACCAGCACACCGGCCACAAGCGTAGACAAGATTGTAGGGACAACGCCAAGGCTCCATTGGGTTTCCATCACTGCGGCCAAAGTGGCCAGGAATCCTAGTACGGAACCCGCCGATAAATCAATTCCGCCGGTTACCATGACAAGCACCATACCGATCCCGATGAGCGCGTATGTGCAGCCCTGCATCAGCAAATTCGTTATATTCATGGTACTGGTGAACAACCCGCCCGTTAATATCTGGAATGTGATAAAAATCACAACCAGTTCAATGATAAGTGCAAATTTGGCAATATTGTTTCGGAATACTGTCTTAACCTTTATAAATCCCGTATTTTCCATATCAACCTCCTCCTTTAAATGGTATAAATAGATTATGAAGGCGTACATGGAATGCAACGGGTCAAACGCCCGGCGGTTAAATTTGCCGCAAATCCATGTCTTTTCACGTTATTTGTCTCCTATTGCGTAGCGCATCAATATTTCCTGGGTTGTATTCTGATAGTCCGCCTCACCGCTTATTTTCCCTTCGTGCATGACAACAATTCTGTCGCTTATCCCAAGGATCTCCTGCATCTCGGAGGAAATCATGACAATACAAACGCCTTGCTCCACAAGCTGGTTCATAATTGTATATATTTCGCGCTTTGCTCCAACGTCAATGCCTCTGGTCGGTTCATCTAAAATCAGAACCTTCGGCTCGGTGAGAAGCCATTTTCCCAGAATCACTTTCTGCTGGTTTCCCCCGCTCAAATTTTTTACAAGCTGCGCAATAGAAGGGGTGCGTATCTTTAATGCGTCAACCATTTCATTGGTTTGTTTAATCTCCCGGTTGCTGTCAATCCGTCCGTAACGCATCAGCTTATGCAGACTGGCCAGCGAAATATTTTCTTTAACATCCTTGCCGAGCACCAGCCCAAACCTCTTCCGGTCCTCCGATACGTAACTGATTCCATGACTGATGGCATCGCCGGGATTTTTGATCCTCACCGGCTTCCCCTCGACCATGAGAGATCCATTCCCGTTATGTCTGTATACGCCAAATATACTCATCGCCAGTTCCGTCCGCCCCGCACCCATAAGTCCGGCAATTCCGAGAATCTCACCTTTCCGGATTTGCAAATTGACCTCTTCAACCAAGTTCTTGGCTGGATTTTCCACATCCGGCACAGTCCAGTCTTTTAATTCCAGAACCGTCTCACCCGGCGTATGGGCTTCTCTTGGATAAAGTCCCACCAGTTCCCGTCCGACCATATGGGAAATAATTCTATTTTCATCAAACTCTCCGATTTCACCAGTTATGATACTCTGACCATCCCGCAGAACCGTCACACGATCCGCGATCTTAAATATTTCACCTAGCTTATGTGAGATATAGATACAGGTGGTCCCCTCCGCCTTTAATTGACGCAAAATAGAAAACAAATTTTCCGTATCCGTATCGGTAAGGGATGCGGTGGGCTCATCCAAAATCAGAAGTTTTGTCTGCTTATTAAGCGCCTTTGCGATCTCCACCAATTGTTGTTTTCCAACACCTATATCTTCAATTTTAGTGCTGGGTCTGGCCTCCAGACCCAGCCTTTGGACCAATGCCTGCGTAATCTGCATCTGCTTATTCCACTGGATAACTCCATTTTTCTTGATTTCATTGCCCAGAAATATATTTTCACAGATACTCATTGACTTAATCAGATTCAGTTCCTGGTAGATAATCGTGATACCCGCTTCTTCACTGTCCTTTATGGTACGGAAATTCCGCTCCTCTTCACCAAAAAACAGCTTACCTTCATAATTCGGATAACTGCCGCTCAATATTTTCATCAGCGTGGATTTTCCCGCGCCGTTCTCTCCCACCAAGGCGTGAATTTCCCCCCTGCGCACGTTAAAGCACACATTGTCAAGAGCCCTCACACCGGGGAAAACTTTTGTGATATTATCCATCCGCAATATATACTCTTCCAGCATACTCATCCCCTAATTTCTCGCTGCAATCGGCAGCGGTATCAATATTACGTTAATCATTTACTGCTGTGTCTGGCGTAATGTTACAAGTATATTATAGAACGAAAATTACAGTGTTAATCAACAAAAACTTCATTTTCCGTATAGCGACCGCTTTCAATGACAGAATTCCGCATATCGTCGGCGTTCTTGATCAGGTCAACATCCAGCTTGAAGGAAGGTACGTCCATAAGGTTATTGTTATAAGTACCGTTCGCATCCCCGCTGACATCCACGCCATTAATGAGCCGGATGCAAAGCTCTATACATGCCTCATGCTGCTTTTTGCAATTCTGGAAGATGGTGGCGTACTGGTCACCGTCCTGGATGTACTGCAGCGCCGTGAGGTTGGCGTCCGCGCCGGTGATAATCACCTGTGTGTCCAATTCGGCGGATTTCAGCGCCTGGATCGCGCCGGCCGCAATATCGTCGTTGGCACAGATAACCGCCGCTATGTCGTTGTTTGTGAGAGACAGGGCGCTTTCTGTATGGAGCATTCCCTGTTCAGCGGTCCAGTTAGTGCAGTTTTGTTCCAGTACAATGTTTATATCGCCTGCGTCTATGGAGGGCTGCAGTACGTCGTACCACGCCTCGGCGAACTCTACCACATCCGGGAGGCTGGAAACATCCCCATTGAGCAGTACATAATTTCCTTTGGGCGCTGCTTCAAACGCAGTTTGGGCGCTTAAATAACCTTTTTGATATTGGTCAAACAGGGATAATGCGTCTACCCAACAATCCTGTGACAAGCGTCTCAAGTTCACAACGTAAATGCCCTCTTCATGACAACGATCCAACGCCGGACCAATGGATGCGGTATCGACCGCACAAATAATGATTGCATCAACATCTTGCGTAATCAGGTTTTCCACCTGGGAAAATTGCTTATCCGCATCATCATCCGCTACCTGGAGCAAAAGTTCCACATTATCCATTTCGGCCACGATTTCCTGGATTACTTGCGCGTCATACTGCCAGAATTCGTTCATGGCTGTGGGGAAGCAAGCCCCAATTTTATAGACCCGCTCCGTTTCATGGTCTCCGCTGCCATCCGTTTGATCCGAGTTTTGGCTTTCCGTCGCAGAAGTCTGTGATTCAGAACTTCCATTGCTTGGATCCGTACTGTTACATCCAGCAAGAGTAAGCATCAACAACGCCATAACCCCCGCTAGGATCCGTCTCATTTTCTTTGTCATCTTTTTTCCTCCTTCACATTTTGTGATAAACTTTATATCAATTTGCATAAATCTTTTTTACAGCAAAGGATAACTCTCCACCGCAAAGCCGTGCAAATTAATACTAAAAAATATAAAAATCTGACATACCTGTGCCCATGCGCCAACTGTGCGCAAAAGGTCAATTACGGTTAATAACCAATCGCCTAAAAGCTTCCAGGCAGGATCCAGCCTATTCCGTAAGAGAAATCTCCCGATGCTCAAGACCTCCATGGGTGGGAGTCCAGATCTTACCGCAGCTGCCGCATAACTCTATGTACTCTTTTAACCGTTTTTTATACCCATTTTTCAAATGTTTCCATAACTCATACGCGCCATTGCCCGATAGGTCATGGGATACCAGTTCCTCATAAGCCGCCTGAAGCAGGTCGTTATTGATATTCACCTTATTGATTCCCATCCGGCAGGCCTTTCTAATGCGCTCTTTACCGGTCCCGGAAGCTCCATGTATAACCAGCGGAATCTGCGTTTTCGCCTTGATCTCTCTCAGCCTGTCAAAATCTAAAAATGGCTCGCCTTGATAACTCCCATGGGCGGTTCCGATGGCAACGGCAAGGCAGTCGACCCCCGTCTCTTTCACAAAACGCTCAGCCTCCACAGGATCTGTAAGCATGTCTGTGTTAGAGATGTCGTATGTATTGCCATTTCCCACATGCCCCAGTTCCGCTTCAACGCTCATCCCGGCAGCATGGGCGATTTCCACGATTTTCTTTACCTCGGCGATGTTCTCTTCCAGCAGCAGCATAGAACGATCTGTCATCATAGAAGTAAAACCAGCCCTAATTGCAGCTACCGCATGAGTAATATTCTTTCCATGGTCCAAATTTACCGCCACCGGCACACTGGCCTGCTGCGCCAGCCGGGTGATATAACTCCCTGCGAATACCAAATCCATGGAATTGTTATAGGACATATCCAATACAATAGGCGCGCCCAGATCCTCCGCCGCCTCCAACGCCGCCCGGGCATCTATCTCGCATAGAAAGTTGGGCGCCGCTACTGCGTAGTTTTCTGCGCTTGCCCTGTCGAGAATTTCTTTCATCGTCACTAGCATTTATGTATCCCTCCATTTATCGACAAACAGCGAATCCGGTTCTATCGTGAAACAACTTAGAAATGGGTTTCACGCATCCTTGATTGGTTTGTTTTCAAGTTGTTTCACTATATATACTTAAGTAGCTGGGTTTTATCATGGATGCCGGTAATCGAACCATACTGCTGGATAGAGATTGCCGCCATCGCATTCCCCATGTGCATGCATTGTGCAATAGACCGATTATCAATCAAACCGGCAATGAATCCGGCCATATAGCTATCTCCCGCACCAGTCGTGTCGCATACCCGTTCTACTTCTATGGCCGGTACGGAAAATTCACTCTCCTGATGTCTTATAAAGGAGCCTTTTGACCCCAGCTTAATAATTAGCGACCGTGCGCCCATACGCTGAAGCCTGTCCGCCGCCCGGCGAATATTATCCGTCCCGCCATCATTGTACAATCCCGTATAAAAAAGGGCTTCATCCTCATTCATAAAGAAATAGTCGATATAAGGGAGTGCATCTTTAAAAGGTATTAATGATTTAACATCCCAGCGGGTATAAATGTCGGCGCATACGATGGCGCCTGCTTCGGCTGCCATTCTGGCCACGCCGTATACTTTATCCGGCTCCAGTAAAGGCGGATATAGAAGACTGTTTAGTGAGACAATCTTGCTATTTTGAATCATTTCTGGAATAATTTCAAAATCCGGATAGCCCCGACGGTCAAATATGAAACTCCGTTCACCACCGGGCGGCGCAAATATACAAACCGTTTGGGTTGGATGGTCTTTTGCCACAACGATATATCCGGTTCCAACGCCTGAACGGGAAAGTGTCTCCCGGATCAGATCCCCTTGCAGATCTGCGCCGATAGCGCAGACAAGTTCCGCATCATATTCCAGCTGTGCCAGCGCCTTTGCAACATTCGCCCCGTCCCCCCCAATGGAAATCGAATTTCCCGCCGCTCTGGCGCGTTCTTTTTCCTCTAGCCGGACTTCACCTAAATCCCATTGAATTGTCACGTCAATACAAGCCTGGCCGATACAGGTAACATCGCGTTGATTTTTCATAATGGTTCTTTCTCCCATTTTTTTGTGCAAAATAATCATTTTACTTGTTTTACTGTACAATTTATCTTTAACTTTATTATAATATCATCATTAAATATTGTCAATGTACAAAACTATAAATATAACGGGATTTTTTTGTTTAATTTGAACAATAAAATTGAGCACATTTCTCCATTTATGAGTATATTTATCAACTGTTTTGAGTATATTCTTCGTTTTTTTTGCATCACCTTCAATTGAATAGTTTATTTCTTCTACTTTTTTGCCCATATTTTGCAAATTATTTTGTCACTTTTCTACTTGCCTAGAATACAAATATGAATTATAATACTAATATTACCAACTTTATCAATCACACTGAAAGCGGTTTGCCCGATTTATGGAGGGATACATATGAAAAGTGAACGCATAACCACGATGGAGCAATACATTTTTGAAAAAGAGACTGTCACTATTGAAGAACTCTGCAATACCTTTTCTCTCTCCACTAACACAGTGCGGCGCTATCTGACAGAATTGGGGGAAAAAGGCCGAATCCGAAAAATCTACGGTGGTGCCATGATCGTTCATCTCAACGAGATTGCCCCTGAACCTCAGCGTGCAATTTTGGAGATTTCCGCAAAGACAACCATTGGACGCCTGGCTGCCAGCTTAATCCAAGACGGCGACACCATATTCTTAGATTCAGGTTCCACAGTGCCCATGATCGTAAAGTTCTTAGATAAAACAAAACATGTTACCATTATCACCAACAGCGTCCCAGTCATCACACAAGGAGCTAATATGCCCAATATCGATCTTATTTGCCTTGGCGGGCAATATTATAGCAATACCAATTCGTTTTATTCCGACGACGTTTTAAAGTCGGGCCAAAATATGAATTTCAACAAACTCTTTCTAGGCTGCGCTGGGATCACCATTGAGAGCGGCATCACTAACACAACGTATTATGAAACCGCTTTGAAACATGTCGTCATGAAAAACAGCGAAAAGATCATATTGCTCGCAGACCGGACAAAAATCGGAAAAAATGCTCTTCGAAGTCTATGTAAACTAAATGAACTTTACGCATTTGTGACGGACGTCAGGCCAAGTGATGCCATAATAAACTATTGTCAGCAGCATGATATCTCGCTTCTATATGACGAATAGGGTCAAAAAAAACCCTACTATACAATCAATTATTAAAAATCAGATAAAAAGTCCGTCATCATCGGCTTCCATCCGGGTTCTTTCTCATGTTTGGATAATTCATAACGGTTGGTTTTCTGATTTGCTTATACCAGAAGGTATTAAGCAAAATAAGAAACCAATAGAATATCCAAAGTTCAGAAAGAACCTCCATCCGATGATGACGGACTTTTTAGAGTAACTTGGCAAATAACAGAGAATATTCCGCTTCCAATCTCCATTGGCATAATGATATTTCCTGCCATCCACCAACGACACACTGTTACATACAATATGACCGTGAATATGCTCCTTATTGTCATACACTCCAAAGACCACCTCATACCGCTCTGCCAGATATTCCTTCACAAACTCGTCTACAATCTGATATGCCACCTCTGCCGCAACCTCACCTTTCACAAATGAGATGATAAAATGGTATCCCTGCCTCTGGTCGGTTTTATCAAACCGCTCCTTTGTCATAATCATTTGCTTTAGAGCTGTTTCCGGCAGGCAATTATACGCTCCGGTCAGAATCCTATGTCTGGTTTTATCCGGGTTGCAAGCGTAAGGAATAGCTTGCGGCAAGTGCATATATCGGTAATCCTTATTGGTTTTTATGGTGAGTAGATTCGTGATTGCCATAAGCCGCTATCTCTAAAACCCCCTTTCTAACATCCTTCATAAGCTCAAAAAGAGTCTCCTTTTCCTGCATTGTCAACACGCCCAGATTGTTGTGATCGGCAATCTGATTGATATTTGTTCCTATTTTATGAACCTCATAGAATCTGGAACTTTATTCTTCTTTTTTATTTCTTCGGACTCCGTTTCTTCTTCATCAAGTTCTTGAACCTGCGCTGTTCCCGAAAGAGTTTCAAGTACCTTGCGAATCTCTTCAAGAGCTATGGGGTTTGAACCCAAGGATAGGCACACCATTAGAGTAAGAAAGATTTTATATATCTTTTTTTCATCTACATTCCTCCAATTCAATCTCTGCTTTGCTTCTTTCTTATAATAAGTATGCGATTTATACTTGCTACCTATTTGCATACAAAAAGACGCCATTGTTTGATCTCTAAAATGACTTATAACTACCATTACACTTGCAACGAAGGATTCTTATGGTAGTGTATATACTTTGTCAAAGATTTGAAAAGGAATTGATTTAATTGTCCATACGTACCTTCTGATTAATTAATGTCCATCCATCAGGCAATAATATAAATAAGGACAGAAAGAAAAAAAGAAAATCTATAATAAGAAAAAGAAACAGACGGATTCCTTTTGGGATGGTAGCGTAATAAATTTTGTGTTTATGGGAATAAATGGATTCTTTCTGGAAATGAATTAGATAAATCATTCATTTTCAGAAGGGAGCTTTTTTATGGCTATTGCAAAAGAACAATTACGACAAATCATTTCAGAAAACGACGTCAAAAGTGTTGGCGACGTCTAC
>Ga0153953_1000033_pt1 | contig 30981 bp, 19 predicted proteins | sample TSNJ037MetaG_FD_104718 | JGI IMG/M metagenome (GOLD analysis project Ga0153953, IMG submission 104718) | Attine ant fungus gardens microbial communities from New Jersey, USA - TSNJ037 MetaG | ecosystem: Host-associated > Fungi > Mycelium > Unclassified | place: USA: New Jersey, Wharton State...
GTAGCCGTCAGCTCTCCTGTAAAGTCGATCTCGCCGTTTTCAAGCCCTTCAAGCAATTCGCCCCACTCGTGGAATGAAATATGAAACGGTATGCCGAACAGCTCTGTCATCCAATCGCAAAACATAGCGGTAAAGCCTTTTACCTCGCCGTTTTCGTTTATGAAAGTCTCTGTACTTGACTGCATTCCGTAATTAAACGATGCAATACTTTCTCGCAGAGATTCAATAGCTTCTATTTCATCAGCGGTCACGCCCGGAATGTCCCCAAGCGATGTGTATGTATATGCAGGCAGCTCGTCTAACTGTTTTTCATCTGCTTTTTCACAGCCCGAAAAGACAGCAATCAGGAGTACGAAGGTAAGCGCCGCACATATAGTTCGTTTAAATATATATGATATATTTATCATACAGTTCACATCCTTAGATTTATAGATTGATATCCGACCGGCGCTTCTTGCATATGAGGTATTTAACGCATCTTTTATATGGCGCAGAGCAACCCTTTTTCAATACCCTTGTTTATCGTGGTAAGCGTTGAAGAGATCGCGTACGAAAATTCTTCCTATGTTATTCCAAGCTCGGCCCGCACCTTCATTTCTCCACGTTCCTGACTCAATATCACTGCTTGTTATCTTAACATATTACTTAACAAATGTCAGCATAATTTAAAAGCGCGGTATTGCAAAAGCTGTGAATTATAATCGCGGAGAAAACACGGTTAAGATTTAATAATATATCTGCATTTACTACAATCCTTAAAAAGAACGATATCCACGTTTCATAGCCCCTCCAGCCATCCCTTACAAGGCGTAAGAAATCCCGAAATCCAGCATCAAACAAGGACAGGAATTCAGAAAAGCAAAGAATAGGATAGGCGAATCGGGGCCATTCAACCTCCAAAGTAGTTAGTTGAAATTAGCATAGCATAAATCGTTCTTAAGAACAAGAACTTATTGAAATAAAGTATTTACCAGAAAGAAATAAGCTCAGATTATAATAAAATATCTGAGCTTAAAGTATTAGTGTTAATATCACACTCAAGAAAATAAAAAAAGTCCGCAAAGCCCATATTTACAAGCTTTGCGGCGCCCCTGCCAAGGAGTCGATGCGACAAGATTTGAACTTGCGGCCTCTGCGTCCCGAACGCAGCGCTCTACCAAACTGAGCCACGCATCGTTATTTAATTCAGCTTGATTATTATATCATTACTCACCGGTGAAATCAAGTGCATTTTTGATTTTGTTTGTTTTGTTTTTAATCCGTTGCATGAACATGCGTACGCAGTTTCATGCAATATTTATTGCCGCGCAATCCAATTAAGCACCTGTTCTTTCGTTTTAGTATCAAACGTGATATTGGTAATGTCTGTTAAAGTATATACATATGGCATCTTAGACATAAAAATCTACCACATAGAAAAGCGCTATTGAAATACTCATTGGATGGCGATATAGTAATCTTACAAAATCACCCTGGTAATGAAAGGATGTGAAATTTAATATGAAAATTACTATAAAGGAAGATCATACCCTACAGGAAACCGAAGTCATCATTCACTGCCATCATACTGATGAGCAGATATTGAAACTGGTATCTCTTCTACAGACAGATAACCGAAAACTGACTGGAAGTAAAAATGGTAATACCTTTATTTTGGAGACATCAAAAATCCTTTATATTGATACCGTAGATAAAAAGTCTTTTTTCTATACTGAAACGGATGTATATGAAACACCATTAAAACTTTATGAACTGGAGGAACGGCTTAAGGGTGAAGATTTCTTCCGGGCATCCAAATCTTCCATTGTCAATTTCCGGCAAATCAAATCTTTACGGCCGGAATTCGGCGGACGTATGATTCTTACGCTGAATAATAATGAACAACTCTTTGTATCCAGGGGCTATACCGCTGCTATCAAACAAAAATTAGGTTTAATCCAGATCAGGAGGTCGATTCAATGAAATCAATTCATCAAGGCATTACGGAATGGTTCTTTTCTGTCTGCTGCATGTTCACCGGCTCCACATTGCTGTTTATGCTTATTGCCTTTTTATCCGGGCAGAAAACAATCAGTATCGAAACACTTTTTTCCATTCTCATCTTGTCTGCTGCCGGTACTTTTATTCAGTTCCTCGCATTTACAAACTATATAATTAAAAAAATGCGTTACACCCGAAGGCTATTACTGTTTATGTTACTGTTTCTTCCCGTACTATCATTGTGTGCATTTTGCTTCCGCTGGTTTCCTGTTGCGAAAGTCGGCTCATGGATTCTATTCGTTATTATTTTTCTGGCTGTTTTTATAATCATGACCATCGGTTTCGAAATATATTACCATGCAGCGGGTCGAAAATATGACGGACTGCTTGGGCAGTATAAAGCAAAACTTAGAGATTAGTCCGTATGAATGATTCCGCGGCACTATCCTGCCGATAGATACCGCGGAATTTTTATTATTCCACACTCTTTAACGATTCTACCATGTCAATTTTCCGAAGCTTAAAGAACATAGTAAAATTGACAATAACCGAAAATCCAAAGGTAAATAGTATGGCATATACAAAGCTGAGAAAATTAATATTTCTGCCAAACATACAGAGGTCCACTTCGACAGTTACCACTACAAAGCGGTGCAGTATAATGCCCAATATGACACCAAAGGCCGTTCCTATCACCGTCAGCAGAATATTCTCCCGGTATACATAGGCGCCTACTTCCATGTCATAAAATCCCAATACCTTAATAGTCGCCAATTCCCGTTTCCGTTCATTGATATTGATATTATTCAAGTTATACAATACTACAAAAGCCAGCATTCCCGCCGATATAATCAATACAATAATTACACTGTCCAGAGTACTTAACATATCCTGCAGCTGATTTACCATATTCTTTGTATAAGTAACACTCAGGGCAGCATCGCGGGTCAGGGCCTTTTCTCCAACTTGTTCCGCCTTGCTTTCAGCCCCGTCCTTCATGGTGAAATACACATTGTTATACTCCGGCAACGTTTTATAGAGCTGCTTATAAAGCCCGGGCGTCATATATGCATAATGCATCATATAGTTTTCGCAGATATTAGAAACTTTGACTTCCATCTGTGTTCCTCCGTCTGTAACTATAGAAACCTTATCACCCTGTTCAACCTCCAAAAGCTTTGCTGTTTTCTCAGTTAATATAATGCCCTCATCGTCAGGCACATACTCTTCTCCGGTAAGCCGGTCACGGATATTTATAAACCCTCCTATTACTTCCTGCTCTTTTGGAACTACCAGATAGACCTCTCTGTTTGCTCCACCGGATTTTATATTGATTTTTTTCATAAATACCGTCATGGCACTTTGAATGTCAGACTCTTCTGCAAGGGTACTGTCCAACTCCTCTTTATCAGCGGAAGATGCATCTTCGTCCAAAACAATCATTCCATCATACAAATGTATTTCTCCATATTGGATTTTTCCAATATCCTGAATGGAATCACGTAATCCATACCCAACCAGGAGCAATGCCATACATCCGCCAATCCCAAAGATTGTCATAAAGAAGCGTTTTTTATAGCGAAACAGATTTCGGATAGTCGCCTTCCAGGTAAAGCTTAAATGATTCCATAAGAAGGTGAAGCGCTCTAATAAGACCCGTTTCCCTTTCTTGGGTGCAGGAGGGCGCATCAGAACCGCAGACGCCGCTGCCAATTCTTTATAGCATGAGAGCATGGTCGCCCCTATGGTGCAAAGAAGCGCTCCCCCCGCAGCAAAAAGAGCCGGTTCGAGATTAAACGGGATCACCGGAATGGGGATATTGGGGTACAAAACGCCATACGCATGTATAATGATATAAGGCAGAAGTTTTTCTCCGATCAACATGCCCAAAATACTTCCCCCAACGGTTGCCAGCAATGCATAATTAATATATTTCGATGCAATCGACAGCTTGCCATAACCAAGCGCTTTCAGGGTTCCTATCTGGGTGCGTTCCTCTTCTACCATACGTGTCATGGTTGTAAGGCTGACAAGTGCCGCCACCAGGAAAAAGAGTACCGGAAATACCCCTCCGAGGTTTCTGATACGGTCCGCATTGTCTCCATATCCGGAATATTCCGGCAGATCTTTTCTATCGGAAATATACCACTTTGGCACTTTTAAATCTGCTATTTCCTTTTCCGCATCTGCTATTTTTGCCTCACCGTCTGCAATCGTTTCTTCTGCTTCTTTTTTGGCATCTTCATATTCTTTTTTACCGTCTGCCAGTTTTTCTTCATTTTCGCTGATTTCAGCTTCGCCGTCCTGAATTTCCTGTTCACTGTCGGCTAACTTTGCCCAGCCGGAAGCAATCTGGCTTTCACCATCGGCTGTCTGATTTCTGGCTGACTGCAGGTTTGCTTCCTGTTTTGCAAGCTCTTCTTTCGCAGCCCCAAGTTCTTTTTTGCCCTTAGCCAATTCTTCTTTTGCTTTATTCAGTTCCGTTTCCTTACTCTTTATCGTCTTCTCAGAGTCATCTAATTGCTTTTTCGCCGCTGCCAGCTGTTTTTCACTGGTATCTAATTGACTTTTCAACCCATCCAGCTGCTGCTTCATCGCCAAAAGCTGCTCCTCTGTCATAGAGTCTGGTGCTGATAATGCTGATTCATACTGTGCTTTCAGCTGTTCGTATTGTTCTTTCCCGCTATTGAATGCTTTCAGGCTGCTCTCATATTCTTTTTTCCCTGCTTCCAGTTCCTTCTTTCCTGACTTCAACGCTTTTTCGCCGTCATCAATCTTTTTCTGTGCGGTCCCGGCTGTCTTATTAAACTCTGATTCGCTGGAGGCCAGTTCCTTCCTGCCCGCATCCAGCTTTGTCTGTCCATCGGCGATCTGGGCCTTGGCACTGTCCAGTTCTGCCTGTTTACTGCTTAATTCACTCCGGGCATCCTCTATCTGTTTTCTGGCATCTGCCAGTTCTTCTTTTCCCTCATCCAGCTGTTTCTGAGCATCATCCAGTTCTGCTTTGGCATCTGAGAGCTTTTCATCTGCCTCCTGTTTTCCGTCTTCCAGCTCTTTCTTTGCGTCTGTCAGTTTTTCATCTGCCTCTGCCTTTATTTCCCTGTATCTGGCTTTGCATTGCAAACCTTTGATATCCTCAACCTGCTCTGTAACCCGGTCTATGATCGCATCATATTCATCCGTATATGCTGTCGTATCTTTTGCTCCCGATGCCGCCAGACAGACCTGAGTATAAACCTCCAAATCAAAGTTATCTTCCAGCACATAGACAAATCCCGAAATTTCTCCGGTGCCGATTGTGGTGCTTCCCCTGCCAAAAGAAATATATTCGGAACTGCTGCACAGTCCTGTGATTACATATTCGTGTGATTTTAGAATACCTTCTTCATCCCCGTTGATATCTTCTTTAATCTCCAGCGTATCACCTGCATGATAGCCGCCTGAAGAGGCAAATCTCTCATCCAGAATGCATTCTCCCGCCTGTTCCGGCATCCTGCCTTCTGTTATGTTTAGTTTATTCATAGTGGGCAGCAGAGATTCCATATGCAGCACAGCCTGATCCTCATCGGTACCGCAGATCACATCGGTCATGTATCCGGCTTCCACTTTTTCCACATATTCCAGGGACTCCAAAGCTTCTATATCCTTTTGGGTTATCCCCATGCTTCCTGCGACCTTTAAATCCATCAACTCATTCTCATCATAATAAGCATCTCCCAGATAACGCATATCTGGAGCCGTAGATTGAATACCGGAATAAAACGCCACTCCCAGAGCCACAATAAAGAAAATAGAGAGAAAACGGTTCAGACTATTTTTAATCTCCATAAAAAAATTTTTATGTAATGCTTTCTTTTTCATTGTCTTCCTACCATTCTATTGTTTCTACCGGCACGGGTGTTTGATTTTGATACATTCTGGACACTTTTCCATTCTTTATCTTAATTACACGGTCAGCCATTGGCGTCAGCGCCGTGTTGTGCGTAATGACGATTACAGTCATTCCCCTCTCCCTGCACATGTCCTGCAGCAGCTTCAGAATCGACTTTCCGGTCAGGTAATCCAACGCACCCGTAGGTTCGTCACACAGCATCAGCTTTGGGTTCTTTGCCAGCGCCCGGGCAATGGACACACGCTGCTGTTCACCGCCGGAAAGCTGTGCCGGAAAGTTATCCAGTCTGTCTCCCAGCCCTACTTCCTCTAATACCTGCTGTGCATCCATTGGATTTTTGCATATTTGAATTGCCAGTTCCACATTTTCTTTGGCGGTCAGATTCGGAACCAGATTATAAAACTGGAATACGAATCCTATATCGTCCCTTCTATATCCGGTTAATTGTTTTGCCGAATATCCCGCAATGTCCTCTCCATCTACGATTGCACTTCCTTTGGTCACGGTATCCATACCGCCAAGGATATTCAAAACCGTAGTTTTCCCTGCACCGCTGGGTCCCACGACAATTACAAATTCTCCTTTATGTATAGAAAACTCAATTCCGTCTACTGCACGGATATCTACTTCGCCCATATGATAAACTTTTGATACATTTTCTAATTCAATAAAATTTGTTGTGATTTCTTCTTCCATCTATGTCCTCCCGGATAGAATATTTATTAGCTTACTTATTCTAACATAGAAACAAAAAAAATGACTTAAAATTATATAAACTTTCTATAACACATTTATGAGCATGAAAAAAGAGCTGAAGCACTTCGTGCAGCAGCCCCTTGTCTTTACTGTCTTTCAAATACCGGCATGGACTCAATAGATACCGGGATTTCTATCCATTGTCCTCCTCCATACTCTTTTCCCGACTCTGTCTCTTTCCAGCCACATCCCATAGGAAGGTATACGTTTCGGCTGCGTTCTCCGGCGCTCAGAATCGGTGCTGCCAGATATTTACTGCCATACATATACTGATCTTCTACTTCCCAGCAGGTACTGTCCTCCGGAAATTCATAGAACATCGTCCGCATGACCGGTGTTCCCTTTTCATGCGCTTCCTTCATCAGCCCTCTGGTATAAGGTCTCAGCCGCTCCCTCAGCTCCATATATTTCCTGCATATTTCATACACTTTATCCCCATAACTCCAGACCTCATTGGCAGCTCCGGAACGACAGGTGGCACCTCCGGTCGTTCCCACCTGAGGTTGGCGGGGTTCCCTGTCTCCGTGAAGACGCATGACCGGACAGAATGTTCCCCACTGGAACCATCGTACAAAGAGTTCACGGAATGCCTCATCATCAGGGTCACCGCCATGAAATCCGCCGATATCCGTCGTCCACCAGGGGATTCCTGCTATTCCCATATTTAGTCCGGCAGCCAACTGGTTACGCATGCTGTTGAAACTGGAAGCGATATCACCGGACCAGACCAGGGCTCCATATCTCTGGCTTCCTGCCCAGGCACATCGGAGAAGATTGACAATGTTTTTCTGCCCCTCCATTTCCATCCCCTCATAAAAGGTCCTGGCATATTCAAACGGATAAATATTTCCGATTTGTAGATTTGGACCCAGATAGTATCGGTAATTATCAAAATCGTAGGCTGCATATTCAGGCTCTGCCTCATCCAGCCAAAATACTCGAATACCTTTATCATAATAGTTCTTTTTGGCCTTTTCCCATACATATTCTCTGGCTTCCGGGTTGGTCGTATCAAAATGAATGGTTGTACCTTCAAAGTCCATACCCACCCGGAACCCCCGTTCCGTACGGATTAGATATCCCTTTTCCAACATCTCTTCATAGTTTTCGCAGTTCTTATCCACCGTCGGCCAGATAGAAACCATCAGTTCAATTCCCATTTCCTTAAGTTCTCTTATCATACTATCCGGATCAGGCCAGTATACAGGATCAAACTTCCATTCCCCTTGCTTGGGCCAATGGAAATAATCAATGACGATCAGGTCAATAGGCAGGTTTCTACGTTTATATTCTCTCGCCACTCCTATAAGTTCTTCCTGGGTTTGGTAACGCAGCTTACACTGCCAAAACCCTAAGCCATATTCAGGCATCATAGGTACTTTCCCTGTAGCCTTTGCATAAGCTTCTTCTATCTCAGCCGGTGTATCCCAGACAGTCACCCAATAGTCCAGCACTTTCGTTGAATACGTTTCAAAACTGGTAATATTTTTTCCAAAGACTGCACGGCCTATACCGGGATTATTCCATAGAAATCCATAACCAAGAGAAGAAAGGGCAAAAGGTACACTCGACTGGGAATTACGTTGTGCCAATTCCAGGTCAGCCCCTTTCAAATCCAGGTAAGGCTGTTGATATTGTCCCATACCAAAAATCTTTTCTTTTGGATCTAATGACTCAAAGCGCATTGCCAGGTGATAATCTCCTCCCAGGTTGGGCTTAAATTCTCTGGCCTCCACTTCAATGGCGCTGCATTTCTCATCCAGCAGATCCCTGCGGTTACGTGTATATTCCTCCAGCAGTAACTTTCCTTTTTGATTGTAAAGCATCAGTTTACCTCTTCCGGTTACCACAATTTTTGCATTTCCATTTATGATTGATGCTTTTTCTTCACTCACCGATATCTGCGTCACTGTCTTTTCCGGTTTTAATAACGCCCAGTTTTCCTTCGGCATTTTACGGCATTTTATAGCCCTCACACGAAAGCTGTTCTTTCCCCATGGCTCAATAATCAAATCTTCCGCATCATAATGATAAATCAGTCTTCCATTTTCTTCTTTTAACATTCCCTGATCCTCCTATTCATAAATCACAGTCATGGGGCGCAAATCCCCTAATGTATTTTTAATCCGGATACATGTACTTCAATAGTTGATAAGATTTATACCCAAAGAACTGCGCCCGCCGGATGCACTGCAGGAATAAAGTGTGCAATCATTAGCACACTTTATTCAATCTTACTTTATTTAATAACTACAGTTTTAGCCTGCCCTTTTTTGAAAAAAAGGACGGTATAAGCTTTTTTCTTAACCTTAGGTACTTTAATGACTGCTTTTGCAGAAATTCCTTTTAAAGATTTCTTACCAACATATTTTAGTGATTTAGACTTAACTATGATCTTTTTCAGATTACTGTCACCTTCGAATGCCTGTTTACCAATATTCTTTACATTAGCACCAATTGTTATATCTGTTAATTTCTTGTAACCCTTAAACGCTTTCTTACCAATAGCAGTCACTTTACACTTTACTCCATTAATAGTTACCGTTTGTGGTATTGTCACTTTTGCCAGGCTCTTGTTGGCTGAGCCTGTGATGGATACGGCTGCTGTACATTCCGACGCATTGGTCACTTTATATTTCAGCATGCCCACCTGGTAAACTTTGCCTTTTTCAATCTTGACCTGATTTGCCGCCTCTATTGCTTTCTGGAGTTCTTCTACTGCTTTCATTGCTTCTTCGGCGGTTTTTAAAGCTGCCTCAGCCTTTTTCTTTATCTCTTCTAATTCCAATTTTGCCAACTCGGCTTCTTGCCGAACTTTTTCAATTTCTTCCTGGGCTGCTTCCAGGGCTGCCTTGGCTTCTTCTTTTGCCGCAACTGCCTCGTCTTTTGCTTCTTCTGCTGCCTTCTGAGCGGCTTCTATTTCTGCCTTTGCTGTTTCAATTATCCTTTCCGACTCCGCCTTCGCAGCTTCAGCATCTGCTTTCGCCTGTTCTGCCAAATTCCGGGCATTTTCGGCGGCTGCCTGGGACTCGGCTGCTGCCGCTTTTGCTCTTTCTACTTCTTCTTTTGTTGCGTTTACATCATCCAATATCTGTTCTGCTGCCAGCTGTGCTGCCCTTGCTGCTGCTGCCTGAGACTCAGAATCTCTTTGGGCTGCTTCAGCGGCTGCTTTTGCTGCTTCAGCTGCTGTTTTAACCGCTTCTGATTCTAATTTTGCTGCTTCGGCTGCTGCTTGCGCTGCCTCTGCCTTAGCCTGTGCTGCCTCGGCTGCTGCTTGCGCTGCTTCAGCCCTGGCCTGCGCTGCTTCGGCTGCTGCTTTTGCCTCCTCAGCATTTACTTGCGCTGCTTCGGCTTTTGCCTGCGCTGCTTCGGCTTTTGCCTGTGCTGCTTCAGCTTTTGCCTGTGCTGCTTCAGCTTCTTCTTTTGCCCCCTCAGCATCTGTTTTTGCCGCTTCGGCTGCTGCCCGTGCCGCTTCGGCTTCTGCCTGCGCTGCTTCGGCTGCCTCTTTCGCCGCTTCTGCTTCTTTAATTGCTTCCTGAAGGTCCTGATAACTTGTAGAGTCATCTACTGTTACCATGCATACATTCGTAACATTTCCATATATAGAACGTGCCCTGATATAACAGCTTCCATTACCTATGGCAGTAACCAGCCCATTTTTATCCACCATGGCTACTGAATTATCATTTGATGACCAGGAAATATCTTTCCAAACAACCCCCTCAGGTTCAAATTCCACCGTTAACTGTCTGCTCTTACCCGGCCGCAGCGTGATATCATTATCACTTAAACGCAGAGCGCTTACATCCTCTCCTTTGCTTCCGAATACCCGCAGTTCACCGATCTGGGTGCCTGGATTTCCTGCTTCATCATTTGAATAACCGGTCACTCTTACATACCGTGCAATAATTCCATTTTCAAGTCCAAGTACATAAGTATTATCATTGGTCTCAGAATCAAATAAAATTCCTTGTACATCCTGAACCGTTGTATAATCTATGCCGTTTTCACTGACGGAAACAGATAATTCCTGCGTTCTGGGTCCCCAGCTCTTTGGCAGTGCAATTTCAATCTTTTCCAGAAGATAAGGGCGCAGCAGATCTACAGTAAAGTTATTCGGGAAAGTTCCGCTGCCTCCACCCCACCATGTACTGTTATCACCGTCAACTGCTGATTCTTTTTTATCGAACGCCACCGCATCAGCCGTTACCGGTTTTTTCAGCGCCAGATTATCGCTTTCGATTTCAGGAATTTCTCCTGCATATTTACCCCAGACATAAAGTTCTCCTATCTGGCCGGGGCCTCCCTCCGTATTATTATAAATTTCTACTTTAATATAAGAAAAATAAAGAGGTGTTTCTGAATCATAAACCAACAGCTTATTACCGTTTTGGCCTAGATCAAACCTATAATCCTGACGGGCGAATATTTCAGTATACTCTTCTCCGTTTTCTGAAACCAGTACACGCAGATTCTGTGTTCTCGGTCCCCAGTTGAAATTATTCGGTAATGCCAATTCTATATTATATATCTCGCATATAGCCCCTAGATTTACCGTCAGCCAGTTGGGATTGCTATTGGTACCTGTACTGCCCGCCGCCCAAAAATCTGCATTACCGATGTTACTGCCGTCCACCACTTTATCCGGAGTAAAAACACTGTACGAGGAATCCGCTTTTGCTTCTTTTCCCAAAGCCCGGTTCAGTATCAGATCATGGGTTTCATAATCCTGTCTTTCCAATATGACATAATCAATGGCAAAATTCCCGCCGGAAGTATCTTTCCTGATACGCAAAACATCATTATCCTCGAAATCTGCCCTTATAGTCAGTTTTTTCCATGTGTCGCCCGAAGTCCGGTAAATTTCTGTTTCTGTTACCTTTTCATCCCCTCTGTATATTGACAGACAGGAATCCTGCTCCGCCTGATAATAGATATTGATGGTATTACAGCTCACCATTGGATAGTAAGCAATTTCTGCACCCTTTTGCTTAAATCCAACAGCAATGGATCCGCTGGCAGAATTGGAAGGCATCAGATCAACATTGGTTATTTCAGGCGCTGACTCTGCTTCCAATTTGGTATCCAGCTGAATTTCTATGGGCTCCAGATTTCCGGAAGTGATTTGTATTTCATTCCAGCTTTCACTTTCCAAATTTTTTCTGACTGCAGTTACTGTGCAGTAATAAACATCATCTTCATTCTCAAATGGAATAAAGCAGGGTGAAGTATCCGTATTGATTACTTTCGTATATTCTTTTGAGGCATTTCCATATTTCACCTTGTACCCTTGTGCTTCCTGAACTTCATTAAACAAAAGCACAGCGCCGCCTCTGGTGGGGATATAGGATTTTACGATTGGAGCCGCCGGATACTCACTGGCAGTAAAACTTCTGGCACCGGATTCAGACAATAATTCTTCCGACAAATCTTTTGTCATGGCTGTAACACGCCAATAGTAACGCGTTTCCGGTTTTAAGACATTCTCTTCCAAAGTATAAGCAGGTACTGTAATCGTATCTCTTTCCAACACTACTTTTTTAAATGCTTCATCTTCTGCAATCTCCAGTTTATAGAAAAATGCGCCAACAGACTCTTCCCAACGCAGTGTTTCCCGCTGTTTAAATGTATCTCCCTCTTTCGGGTAAACCATCTCAAATGCGGAAGGCTTCCCATCTTCTGTCGTAGTGATAAAACTATGGGGTGTTCCGTTCATTTCCCGGATTCCGCTGCTGTTCTGGGCAGATACTTTTGCATAATAGGTAGTTTCCGCTTCTAAAGCCTCTGAATTTGAGAGGTTGTAATAGAGATATATATTGCTCTGGCCTGCATCATATCTGGCAGGATTCACGACCTCTATGACTGTTTCTTCCCCAAAATCTGAATCCTTTGAAATATGTATCCTGTACTTTTCAACATTTCTGGACGGTGTCCAGGAAATCTTCGGTGTCAGGCTGGTTGAAATATCGCCGTCAATTACCTGAAGCATAGTAAAACTGCCGGGAATATTTGCATTATCCGAAACCACGAAGGTATAATACATATCATTATAAGGGCTTCTTGTTCCATATTCATTTTCTGCGGTAACACGCCAGTAATAGTTCTGCCCCTTCACCAGTTCCATTTCAATGGTGTGGCTTTCACCGCTTATATTATTTTTTCTGTAAACGATATTGGAAAAGCCTTTATCCTCAGCTACCTCCAGCTGATAGGTCTTTGCTCCCTGGGATTTCTGCCATGTAAAGACCGGCTTGTCTGAGGATGTAAAACCATCATCCGGTGAAATCAAACAAAAATCAGACGGAATACTTTCTTCTTTTTTTATTACGATCATCCAGATATCCTGAGTATCAAAATTGATGTTTGTGCTTATGGTATTTGATGAACCGGAATGTGTCTCCGTACTCTGAAACTGCAAACCGTCATTTTCAATATTCGTCAGCTTATACTTATCAATCCGTATATTTTCTCCTGTAAACGGCTGATTATTAAATGTGAACTGTACCTCTCCATTCAACGAGCCGCCTGCAAGAATTTTGACTTCACCTTTTTTTGCATCTATACTTGCCACATATGGCGTACTGCCCTCATGTTTCACTCTTATTCCGCTCATGCTGCCGTAAGCAGCCATCAGCCACCATAATTTATTTCTGGCATAGGGATTTTCAGCTGTCTGATTAGTGACCAGCATATCTGACAGTCCATTTGCATAACTCCATATTCCACGGATCGCTTCATCTACATTTGCTTCATCAAACTTAGACAGTACAGACATTTCTGTATTCATATTTCCCACACCATCGTTGGCATGGGTATATTCTTCATAGTAATACTTCGGTTTCCCAACAGCCGGTTTCTGCGAAATATAATCATCCAGTCTTTTTTGGAATTGAGATAGATTTTTATAGTCCCCGAAATGCCATGCTACAATATCCTGTGTGATCCCCTTTTGCTCACAAAAATCTGTCAAACCTGTTATAATATCATAACTGTTCACGTCGGAAGAAGGACCTATCAGTTTTGCATCCGGCATAATTTCACGGGCAGCATACCATGCCTGCTCATACATATTGTTAAAGATTGTTGTATTTATAGACCAGTTTTCATTCCAGACATTAAACTCATCAATAGGCAGGTCATTGTCTTTTACATACTGCACAATGTCCTTTACCCACTGCTTCCACACATCGTAGTTTTTCGGTTGTCCCTGAGGCATTCCGTTATTTGATACCCATGACGGGAAATATCCTAAAATAGGATAATATCGAATTCCCAATTCATCCAGTCTGGTAGCCGCACTACGGATTCTTTCAAGCCTGTTCCCTTCATTGGGGAGTACATCCTGCAGCTGGTTCTGGCTGTTCCCATTTCCATTATTCCCCAGATAGTTCTGCGTATCAATATCATCCCTCACGATTCTCGTATTAAGCGGTAATATTCTTCCATCCGGAATATTTTCGTTGGGTGCCAGCAGCCATCCTGTCTTGGGTATCATTTCACCATCTGTTACCGACAAATCAATTGTGATTTCCTGATCTGCTGCATAGACTTCCCCGAATCCGGGAAACAACGTGCTCACAATCATTACCATTGCTAAAAACCAAGCTCCTATCCTTTTTTTATACATTGTTTTACCTCCCTGTTCTTTTACTGGTTTCATTTTGAGTTCAATCCTCTCCACTTATTTGATATCAATTACATCATATAAATAATTAAAACTACTTTAAACTCCAAAATCCTAAGATCAGGTAGATAATTCTAAGAAGCCTATTTCTTTACTTTTCTATATTCTGCCGGCAGATATCCTGTCACCTCTTTAAATACCCTGCTGAAATATTTTGGATCTGTATAGCCTACTTTCTCTGCTACTTCATATAGTTTTAAATTTGTCCCCAATAATATCTCTTTCGCTTTTTGCACACGATATTTCTTCATATAGGTGTTGAAATGTATGCCCTCCTCTTTTCGGAATAACGTTCCCAGATACTCCGGCGTCATATTGAGCCGCCTGGAGACCTCACCCAGCGTAATACCAACTCCATAGTATTCGTGGACTAGTCCTTTGATCTTTTGTATTGTAGTACTTTCCTCCGTTATTTCTTCCTGTGAAACCCTTTCCAGAACGATTTCCAGCATCCGTGTCAGTTCAGCTTCTGTTATTGACTTTGAAATACGTTCTATCATTTCCTGCTGCCGTAAATCTTTAAAAAAAGTAAAATTCAGCTCTGATGCCACATTCAGAATACTCAATATAAAGCGTATATAATGTTCTTTTATTACCTTTGGTTCAAATAGCTGATCCTTTTTATAGTAATTCTTAAATTTTTGCACACAGTGCTCTGCTTTTTCCACATTTCTCATACAAAGCACTTGTCTCATTTGCTCTTCCAACTCAACGGGATATGAAATTTCTACCGTTTTTACAAAAGTAATCTGAGGGTACGATATAATAACATTATCCCCCAGTATAATATTCCAGTGTATATATTTTTGAATAATTTCCAGTCCTTCCTGCAGCCGGCCGATTCCCTGTACCGTGATCCATCCTATACTCACATGATACTTTTTATCCCGGCTTAGCTGCATCAGGATGCGGTTCTGAAACCATCGTTTTAACTCCGCACTATCCTGATACTGGTAAATAACAAAGGTAAAAAGCTGCTCCGCTGGAATCCTGATAATTTGAAAATGCAGTCCTTCTCTGCTTTCCATAATGACATTTAATTCTCTCTGCAGTTTTTCTACGCATATCTCATATTCTTGTCCCAAATATACCGGTACAAGAGTATATTCTTCATCCGTACCAAGGCCGTACTGTTCTTTTAAGTACTTTTCTAATTCCTGATCCAATTTCAGATTCTGAATCATCAGTCCGCTGAAAATATGTTCCAGGGAACCAAGAGTTTCCGGCTGCAGCATTGCTTCGCTTCGTTCCTTCTCTATCTGCATCTCGACTTTATTAAGCGCCTTCTTTAGCTCCTCAACAGAAATAGGTTTCAGCAGATATTCGCTCACCCCTAAATGAATTGCTGTTTTGGCATAATTAAATTCCGAGTATGCTGTTAAGATAATCGTATGAAAGGAAATACCCTTTTCCTTCAAACATTCCAACATCTGTAAGCCATCCATATCCGGCATACGAATATCGGAAATAACCAGATCCGGCCTTGTTTTTTCAATTAGCTCTATTCCCTCTTTTCCATTTTCCGCCACTCCATAAATATTATAGTGAGGGGAGATTTTGCGCACCAGCCTTGATAATCCTTCCCTGATTCTTATCTCATCCTCCACAATTACAATAATCACAAGTAAGTCCCTCCATTATCTTTTCGATATCTCTATTATTATACTGGTTCCCACGTCCATTTCGCTTTCTATCATTACGTTTGCATCTTCGGGATAATACATATACAGGCGCCCAATTGCATTCCGTATACCAATATGGTTGTTAGCCTGACTTACAATTTCTTCCCCTTTTAGAATTTTATCTATCATTTCCTGATTCATTCCCTTACCATTATCCCGTATAAGTATGCGCACCTTTTCACCCGCTTCCGAAATAACAATCTCCAGTTTGTGATGGCGTTTTACTCCTTCAAATCCATGTATAAACGCATTTTCTACGAAAGGCTGGAATAGCAGCTTGTGAATATGACAGTCCAGGGTTTCCGCTTCTGCCCTGATCACGCAGTCAAATGCATTTTTAAGACGACTTTTCTGTAATAAAATATACTTTTCAAGCCACTGCATTTCCATCCGAATCGTTACAATTCCCGTGCTGTTACTGATTCCATAACGTAGAATATGGCCGAGCGCATTGATCGTATCGCTGATTTCATACTCATCCTTATCCAGAGCCATCCAGTTAATGGTATCCAGCATGTTGTAGAGGAAATGCGGGTTGATCTGTGCCTCCAGTGCAAGTATTTCCGCATTTTTCTGTTTTTCCACGGCACGTTTTTCTTTTTCCATAGAAGACTTAAGTTCCCTGATCATGCGGTTAAATTGTTCCGCTATTGTCTCTACTTCCAGAGGCATATTCTTGTCTATTTCCACCTGGACCGACATTTCTCCATCTTCTGCTTTCTTCATAGCTTTTACTATCATTCGGATTGAAGTTGTAAGATGGCCGGATAAGATATAGACAATTATATTTATCCCCAAAATGGAAATGACCATTACTGTTATGGTCCATTTCTGCTGTTGCTTCAATTGTGTTATCATCCGGCTCTGATCAGATACACTGTAGTAATACCATCCATGTTCCTGATCAAAGGCATTTCTGATGCTTATAGCTTCACCCGGCAGTATTCTACTCTCTTTTACCAGCTGCATGACACTGTTCTCTCGTTCCTCCTCCGTACTGCTTACGGAAAATATCTGTAATCCAAGCATTCCCTCTTCCGGATATGAAATCAGATACCCGTTCTGGTCGATAATAAAACTGATACTGCTGGAAGAATGATCTGCTCCCGTTGTCATATTTTCATTGCAGATTCTATCCAATAAACTTGCGTCTATACTAATAATGGCAATGCCATTCTTCTTATTAATCTTCCGGTAATCTATGATTCTGTGTGCAACATGAAAGATATAAGAAGGCTTTGTTGTATAATTCTTTGCCTGCTCTGTCTTCAGAACCTCCGTATGATTGTTAACCGAAATTTGTCTGAATAGATTTTCAGCCTTATCGCTTTTCTCATCCAACCATGAATTAGTGGTAGAAGCCGTAAGTTTATCATAAAATACCATATCACCTCCCGATGTAATAATGGTAATTGACTTGATATCCTTTTTTACATTGGCCATGCCTCGCAAAATCCTGCGCATCTGATTTCTGTTCACAGCAATATTTTCTCCATCAATAATATTGTCTGTCAACTTCACTATTTCATCATCTGAATATATTTGATATAGAAGATCTTCGTAAGCCCCCAGTGTCGTATTTACACTTTTACATGTCTGTAACAGATTTATAGAAAACAATTCCTCCATGTTCTTTTCAACAACATCCACTGAATTGTAATAAGATAACATATTCAGCAGTACGATTGTAATTATCATAATGGTACCAAATACTGTCATAAGACGAAACTTGAAACTTCGGTAGTAATGCTTGAACGTTTTCAATTATCAGGGGCCTCCTTTCATGTATCGTATATATTACATTTCAATTTTCTCACATAATTAGTAATAATCAAATATAATTTTTCTAAGATAGGATAGACAAATTTTAATGCCGATATTCTATTCTCTATCCTGAATCTGACTGGCTGTTCCTCCTCTAACCTTTCACTGCACCGCTGGTCATTCCGCTGATGATATATTTCTGCATAAAGATAAAAATAAGAGCGACCGGAATGATGGTCACAACCGCAAAGGCTGTTAAATAACTCCATTTTGTTCCATACTGTCCCATGAAATTAAAGATTCCCGCCGTGATCGGGCGTTTTTGCTGATCCAGGATGAAGGTCATTCCATAAGCCAGATCCCCCCATGCATACAGGAACGAAAAGATGGCGCACACCACGATGCCCGGCTTGGCAATGGGAATCAGGATTCGGACAAATCCGGTAAAGCGGTTACACCCGTCAATATATGCCGCCTCTTCCAATTCTTTAGGGATTGAAGCAAAGTAATTCTTCAGGATCAGTACTGAAAACGGAATACCGATGGTAGCATCTGCAAGTATTGCTGCATATTGCGTATTATATAAATGCATATTTTTAAACATGATAAACATAGGTGTCAGTAATACGGAAACCGGAAGCATCTGGGTCACCAGAAACCCCAGCAGCACTATTTTCTTTCCTTTAAAGCGGTACTTTGCAATACCGTAAGAAGCAGGGACCGCTAATATTACTGCAATTAACATTGATCCTATGGAAATCAGAAAGCTGTTCCTAAACGAACGGAACATATTGAAATCACCGGTTTCCACCTGTGCCGCATAAGACTTTGTATTCAGCACATGCGGGAAGAAGGTAGGCGGAATCTGAAAGATCTCTTTTTCTGTCTTCAATGAAGTTATTATAACCCAGAATAACGGAAATAGCAGCACACACAATATGATAATTGAAAGGAAACAAAGGAACGCATTCTTTGTCCCTGTAATCTTTTTCTCGTTGCCCATTATGCTTCCTCCTCTTCCAAGGTTATTTTCAGATAAAAAATACCTACGATCAATAAGATCACAAGTAATACATTTGCTACTGCGGATCCCTTGCTGTATTTAAACATCTCAAAAGACAGCTTATAAGAATAGGTAGACAGCATATGTGTAGAATTTACAGGACCCCCGCCGGTCATTACATATACCAGGTCAAAGACTTTAAAGGTATAGATAAAGCCTAAGATCAATACGGACTCAATGGTCGGCTTCAGCAGCGGAAGCGTTATTTTGAAAAAAGACTGCACTTTATTCGCTCCATCAATGGAAGCGCTTTCGTATAATTCCTGTGGAATGGTGGTCAGCCCTGTTGAAATCAAAATCATATTAAAAGGGATTCCAATCCAGACGTTTGCACATATAATGCCAAACATGGCAGTGCTGGTAGAAGTCAGCCAGTCTACATTTTCTTTTATAATTCCAAGGCTCTGTAAAAAGTAATTCAGGATACCTACGTCTGTTCCGAAGATAAACTTAAAGATCAGGGCTGTTACCGTAATTGGAATCATCCAGGGCATCATTAAAAAGCCACGAATCGTTTTTGATATTTTAAAGTTCTGATTTAAAAAAACAGCCAGGGCAAATCCAATGATGAACTGAAATATCAGGCAGCAAACAGTAAACAACAGTGTATTCCCCAGAGCTTTTAGAAACACCTGATCTTTGAAAATGGCTATGTAATTGTCTAGCCCGGCAAAGGGTTTGTCGGCTGCTGTTAGTGTCTTCATCGTTACATCCTGAAAGCTCAGGATGATATTACTTACGATCGGATACCCAACAAATACAAGCATATAAAGAAAAGCAGGCAGGACAAACAGGTATCCGATGTTATCATATTGGAAAAATTTTTTGGTTTTCTGCACGAGATATCCTCCTAATTAAATTTATTAAAACTAAACAGGTTGAGTGAAATAGGACGCCGGGAACCACTGCGGAACTATCTTATGCGAACCGGACTCCTTCGGCGGTCGTTCGGAGCCTCTGAAAGCGAAAAATCACTCAGGAAAGCCTTCGTGATTTTCCCCGTCTCCTCTCTCCTTTCGGGGGCTTTGAACGACCGCCGAAGGAGTCCGGTTCGCATAAGATAGTTGGCAGGGATTCCTGGCGTCCCTCTTCTAATAGCTAAACTCTATAACCCATTGTAATCTACTGTCCCACAATCCCATCAATGGTAGACTGCGCCGTAGCTGCCGCATCTTCCGGTGTGGCATCACCGGTCATCACCTGATTGAAGGCCAGTGAAATCGCATCCGATACTTCCGGCCATTCAGCAAGAGGACCTCTCGGCATTGCATATTTCAGTTCTTCAGTAAAAATAGTCATTACAGGATCACCCGCAAACTGTTCTGCCGCAATATTCTTGTCTGCTGATATGTAACCAAAAGAATCCATCAAGAATTTTACCTGTTCTTCGCTGGTAGCATATTCCAGGAACTTCAGTGCGCCTTCTTCATTCCCACCGGAAATAACCGCATAGTTTTCGCCTCCAAGTACGGAAGCATATTCAGCATCCTTCGGAATCAAAACTACATTCCAGTTCAAATCAGGAGCTTCCTCTTTCATAGTAGGAATCTGCCACGGACCATTTACCATCATGGCTACGTTACCGGAAATAAACTGATTCATAACATCGCCTTGCGTCCAGTTGATACATTCCTTGCTCATGGATCCGGAATCCACTAAATCTTTCACAAAAGTAAGTGCTTTAATACCGCCTTCTGAATTCATTTCATAGGAGCTGGCTCCTGTAGACCACAGCCAGGGGGCAAAGTTAAAAGTACCTTCTTCATTCTGCACGCTGCAAAAGGCCAATCCTGACACACCGTCTTTCGTCAATGTCTGAGCGGTTTCCTTCAATTCATCCCAGGTGGTGGGCACTTCACATCCTGCTTCTGACAGCATATCTTCATTATAATACAGTGCCAGACAGTTTACTCCAAATGGTACGCCATATAAGGTTCCGTCAATAGTACAGGAACCCACCGTTCCTTCATAGTAATTACTCACATCAAAATTACCTGTCAAATCTGTAAAAATGCCCATAGTAGCATAAGATGCATGATCCGGCGAATCCAAAATGGCGATATCTGGAAGTTCGCTCGCAGATGCTCCGATGGAAAGTTGTTTCTTAAAGTCTGCAAATGGTACGTATTTGGATGTTACCAGAATCTCACTCTGAGAAGCATTGTAATCCTGAATGACTTTATCCAGAGCTACCTGATGAGCTTCCGTCTCCCAGTAATACCAGACTGTCACTTCCTGTACATCTCCCGAGGCAGAGTCTACCGGCGTCTCAGGATCTGCTGCCTGTGTGTCTGCTGCTGTTGTCGGAGCCTCTGTTGTTGCAGTTGAATTTCCGCATCCGGCTAACAACGTAGTTGCCGCCATAGCCGCACATAGTAATACGCTTACAAGTTTCCTTTTCATGAAAAATCCTCCTTCTTCATAGCTGCATTTTGCAGTATGTGTTTTTCTTTATTCCTGCGAGCAATGAGCCAAGCGCAGGAATGCTTTTCTCCTGCATTTGGCGAATGCCGCGAGGGTCAAATACCCCGTAGCTTGCTGTGGGGTCTTTGACTGGATGATTTCATTGTATATGAAAAATGATGTTTGCTAAACTCTAAAAAACTGATAAATGGTAGATAAATCTAAGATTATTAAAAAAGATAAAGCAAATTAGCAATTACCGCTTACTTACGACTAAAGTTACGGAGTATGCGCAGTAACTCTCTTCAACTAAAAAAGCAGACTGGTTTGAAAATCAGCCCGCTTATATCTATCTATCCTAATCTTTCTACTAATTTTAGCCAACTGAATATTTAGACAGGGATGCATATTCATTAATAACAATCTGCGGCATCTCCTGCGGCGTTTTGCTTAACATGCATAAACTTTTTGAAAACAAAAAATGTACGGCGAGGATCTGCTTAGAACCCTTCAAACCTACATCATTTCCGGCTGCAATATATCAGCAACTGCCGAAAAAATGTTTGTTCACCGCCATACAATTACTTACCGGATTAATATGAAATCCCAGATGCTAGGTGTTGACATTAATTCTCTTGATGAGGAAACACGGTTCCAGATTTACTTATCATGCCGGCTTCTCTCAAAGTAAAAACCCTATTTATGATTCGCCGGTTCGATATTGATCATCTTCCCTTTAATCTTCGCATGATCCATGGCCTGTAATACATCTCTGGCATTTTCCCGCGGGACTTCCACAAAGGTGTACTTGTCATACATATCAATACTACCTACCAGTTTCCCCGGCATACCGGATTCGCCTGCGATGGCACCCAGAATATCCCCGGGTTTTACACCCTGCTTTTTACCAATATTGATAAAGAGCCGCACCATTCCTTCTTCAGCACCTGTATCTCCAAAGTTATAGCTTTCCTTTTCAATGGCTGCTTCTCCGGTTCCCATAGCCTGCTTCAAAAAGGCTGCCGCAATATCCATCGCCGTATAGTCTTCTTCATTCAGCCTCTGTTCTATCACGTTTATCATGGAATTCAGGTCTTCATTTTGAATGACGTAAGCAATTTCTTCCAGCACTTTTTCCACCTTGATTGCCGTCACATCATTTACAGAGGGGATTGGCTGTGCATAGATCTTTGTCTTACAATAACGCTGAATATCCTTTAACTTATATACTTCTTTTCCAAAAACAAAGGTAAAGGCTTTGCCCACACGTCCCGCACGCCCCGTTCTTCCAATACGGTGTACATAGTACTCATCATCCTGCGGTAAGTCATAATTAAATACAGCCTCTATATCATCCACATCAATGCCTCTTGCCGCAACATCGGTAGCAATTAGTATCTCTGTTTTTCCATTTCGGAATCCGTTCATCACACGGTCTCTCTGAGACTGCTTCAGATCTCCATGCAATCCTTCCGCAAAATATCCGCGTCCCTGCAAGGCTGTAGTCAGCTCATCTACACGGCGCTTCGTATTGCAGAATACCAGTGAAAGCTTTGGATTATACATGTCCAAAAGCCTGGACAGCACTTCTTCTTTATTTTTTGTCTTCACTTCATAATAATATTGATCAATATTGGCTACCGTCAATTCCTTTTTTACTACTTTTACCAGTTCTGCGTCTTTCTGATACAGTTTGGTTATGTCCAGAATCGGTTTTGGCATGGTAGCGGAAAATAAAATAGTTTGGCGCTCTTCCGGAATTTCTTTTAGCACAGTTTCAATGTCTTCCCGAAATCCCATATTCAACATTTCATCTGCTTCATCCAAAACCATCGTGTGTACATGCTCACATTTAATCGTTTTTCTCCTCATATGGTCCATAACACGCCCTGGAGTTCCCACGATCAGTTGTACGCCGCCCTTTAAAGAGCGAATCTGCAATCCCATATCCTGGCCGCCATACACAGGGAGTATTTTAATCCCATGCATGAATTTCGCCAGGCGGCGGATTTCTTCCGCAACCTGGATCGCAAGCTCTCTCGTGGGACAGAGAATGATTCCCTGTAACTTCTTGAGCTTCGGATCCATCTTTTCCAGCAGCGGAATGCCAAAGGCAGCTGTCTTTCCGGTTCCGGTCTGCGCCTGCCCGATCACGTCTTTTCCTTCCATTACAATCGGAATTGCCTTTGCCTGAATCGGGGTGGCTTCCTCAAATCCCATTTCCGTTACCGCTTTTAATATCTGAGGGCTCAGCCCCAGCTCATCAAATCTTATTGTTTCCATATTAAATCCTTTCACTATTACAATTTCTTATTGCATAAAGATAGCCCTGCAATACATTCTTACAGGGCGCTCATTCACAATTTGTCATTATGTTTCCATCCAGATATGTTACTACCTGAAGTATCATACCATAAAGAAAAATACTTTGTCAAGGCATAATCTTATCATATTCTTCTTAATTAAAAGCTGAATTTTCCAGTATCCAATGCCTGTCTAGCGGTGAATCTGGAGCAGCTTACTCTTTAATTCACCTTCCATTTTCTGCATTTCCACTTCCGCAGCCTTACGCTTCTCCCGACCTTCTTTCTGAATGCGCATAACTTCATCCAATGTTGAAATCAAAGACTCATTCGTTGCTTTCAATGTTTCCACATCTACAATTCCACGCTCGGATTCTTTTGCTGTTTCGATGGTTGCCATTTTCAGGGTATCGGCATTCTTTCTCAATAATTGATTGGTCATGTCGGTCACCTCACGCTGTGCCTTTGCCGCCTGCGTGGAATGAGCCACACCCAGTGCCAGTACCATCTGGCTTTTCCAGAGCGGTATGGTATTTACGATCGTAGATTGAATCTTTTCCACCATTTGTGTATCATTGCCCTGAACCAGACGGATTTGAGGAGCCGTCTGCAATGAAATCTGCCGGGTCAATTCCAAATCATGCAGCTTTTTTTCAAAACGGTTGCAAAAACCGTCCAAATCACGAACCGCCTGAGCATCCTCCGGAAGTCCGCTCTCAGTTGCTTTCCGTGTCAGCTCTGCAAGATCTTCATTACGTACTTTATTCAGCTTTTTCTTTCCTGCCAAAATATACATGGTCAGTTCTTTAAAATAGGTTTTGTTCAGATCATACATCTTATCCAGAACTGCTACATCCTTCAGCAACTGTACCTGATGACCTTCCAGTACGCCGCTGATCTTATTGACATTCACTTCTGCCTTATCATATTTTGCTTTCATGGCAGTTATACGATTAGAGGTCTTTTTAAAGAGGCCAAATAACCCTTTTTCTTCTTCCTCCACATCAAAACTTTTTAATTCTGTTACAACGTTGGTCAGCATATCCCCGACTTCGCCCAAATCCTTTGTCCGTACGTTATCAAGTGCCGACTCAGAAAAATCCGCCATTTTCTTTTGCGCACCGGCTCCATACTGCAAAATAACATTGGAATTGTTCAAATCGATTTGATTCGCAAACTCATTCACCTGTCTTCTTTCTGTTTCCGTCAGACTGCTTTCTTCAAATACCGGCTTTTCCATCGGTTTAACCGTTTCCATAAACGCAGGTGCTTCTTGCTGCTGTACCGTCTCAAATGGGTCCAATGTTAAAGCAGGTGCCGGTGCTTCTGTATTCATGTTAAAACTTTTTAATTCTTCACTCATGTCTAAATCCCCTTTTCCTTATTTATGTCCATGCTTTCTGGACATCCGATATACCCGCAGGGTGCTTCCTGTCATTCATTTACCTGTTTAAAATCTTTCCCGGTCAATCCTTCCTGGGCCAGCATGGTCTGCAGTACACTGATATCTGAAGAAATATCCCATGCCGTGTCCTGAAAAAATCCATCCAATAAATTCTCAAATGCCTTATTAATCGTATCCAAAGTTTCTTCAATTTCCCGTTTTGAAGAAGTTATATTAACACCCTGTACCGGCTGTTCATCCAACTCCCTGTATGCATCCAATAATTTTACCGTCGTAGGAAGATAATAATCCATAAATTTACGCAAATAGGCAATTTGTTCCGGGTGTTGTTCCAACCGCATGAATATTTTATGAATGATCAGTTCCAGCCTGGAAATATTGGCTGAAATTTCTTCCCCGGGAATCGCATCATTACATTCTCTGATCTTGCGCAGATATGTATTCCCTTCTTCGATCACCCTTTTTACTTCATCCGGCATCTGCCCATCCTCCGGCGTACCTGGCATGTCTATTTTCCGTTCTTCCATCTGACGCTGTTCTAACTGCATCTGTGTCGAGCGATACTGCTCAAAAGTCTCATCACTTACGATCAGACAGGTTCCCTGCTTGTCCACATGCCCCTGCCGAAACAGGTTTTTATGAATCATATCCCGTACATCCTTCAATACAAAGCTTTCCGGTTTTCCAACATAATCCGCCAACTCTTTGACGGAGCAATAGGTACGGCTTCCAAGCTGACGCATATATAGTTTGAATCTCTTCATTCTGCCTAAAATAGTGCCGCCCTTCCAGGCCATAAAGCCGCTGCCCGCCAAAAGCGGAAGCAGAACGGTCAGCGCTATCAAATGTCCTACCTCTAGCCCTCCGGTAAATAAACCTACAAGCAATACAATCAAAACAGCCAGTCCGATACCACCCGAAAAAATTCCGCCTATAATTGACAGTGCCAAACCCGACCCCATCATACCTGAAGTCCCGGCAAACAAATGGCTGCCCCTGCTATTCACTATCTGTGACCGGCCCCTTTTATTTTCCCAGGGATTCTGGGGGCGTTCTTTTACAAAATCCTGCCTGCTGTAATTACCGGCTTTTTGTACCTTTTCATTGATCTGCCCTATGCCCTGGTTTACACTTTCCATTGCGCTGTTGATCGTTTTTGAAATAGACTCATTCAATTGTTTGAAATTGCGTGAATCTACTGCTGATTCTACTATATTCTTTATTTCATCGCCAAGATTTGACCAATCCTGATTTGACATTATAACCTCCTGTAAGCACTCATTGTTTACCAATATTCTGCATCATTTCTATATAGGTTAGATTATATATGAAACAAAACAAAAATTCAATGCCACCTGCGTAAAAATCTAAAATTATACAAAGCAAATGTTCAAAAAATTTCTTACTTAAGAAAATAGTAAGAAATTTATCTATTAAAATTCTAAAATTGTAAAAAAACCAAAAAATCACTTGATTATTTATCCCACATGGTATAATATTAATATATCTACACATAGTATTTAAAACTACGTATAATATTTTTAAAACCACATCTCGAATTCAACCCAAAACAAGGAGTGTATATAATGATGAAAAAATGGAAATCCACACCTAAGTTAAAAGATCCCGGAAGTGCAATCACTCATTTCATCGGTATGATGATGGCCATATTCGCCGCTTTACCACTCATGATAAAAGCTATGCATGAACCCGATCCGGTTCATCTCATATCACTTTCTATATTTATTGTAAGTATGATTTTACTCTATGCCGCCAGTACGATTTATCATTCCCTGGATCTTTCCGAACGAACCAACCGCATTCTCCGCAAAATCGACCATATGATGATTTTCGTATTAATAGCAGGCACTTATACTCCGATCTGCCTTATCGTCTTAAACAGGACAACAGGAAAACTGCTCTGTGCCCTGGTATGGAGCATTGCTATAATCGGAATTGTCGTAAAAGCCTTCTGGATTACCTGTCCCAAATGGTTTTCCTCTTTGCTTTACATCGGTATGGGCTGGGTATGCGTCCTTGCCTTTACGCAAATCATCAACTCACTTTCCACCGCAGCCTTCGTATGGCTCCTGACAGGCGGCATCATCTATACCGTCGGCGGCATTATTTATGCATTAAAACTCCCTATTTTCAACACAAAACACAAAGCTTTCGGTTCCCACGAAATTTTCCACCTTTTCGTCTTAGGCGGAAGCATCTGCCACTTCATACTAATGTACGTATACGTAGCCGGAATGCCAGTATAAATGTAAGCGGTACCACTTTACTTATCACTCTCCAAAATTACCCATATCCCACAAACTCTTTTATCTCAGCATAACAATTTTGTCACAATGGCAGTCATCCAAAGCTTTGGCGTGTGGAAAAGAGTAGAACTACCTCTCTTTTCCCCACCACTCCACCAACTTCAGCTTGTCCCCCCTGGACAATCTCTTTATCTCCCTTTCTCTCTGCATAGCCTCTTCTTTCGTATTAAAAATCTCATAATAACTCAACTCAACAGGCCCCCGCCCCCGTGTATACTTAGCTCCCTTCCCCCGATTATGATCCGCCAAACGCTTGTCCAAATCATTTGTCCACCCGGTATATAAGGTATTATCACCGCATTTCAATATATAGGTATAATTCATATCATTATCATCTCCCTATGTAAAGCGCATGCACCGGCAAAAAGCACAGCACAACACGCTAATATAAAAAGCAATCGATTAAATCAAACGTACTTCATTCAATTGCCCATGGGCATGATGCATAATCTTCATTTGATGCCTGTAAAAGAGTTCGATTGCGAATCTTCGATTACTTATTTAATATTATACTCTATTTTTCATGTTTTGTGATAGAAAAATATGAAAAAGGAACTGCCTGAAACAACAGTTCCTTTTACCTATCTTTCTTACTCCAGATATAAAAATGGATCAACCGGTTCTCCATCTTTTGTCATTTCAAAGAATAAATTACTTCCTTCTTCACTGTAATACTTCGTAGGCTCGCTCACATATCCCAGCAGAGTACCTGCCTCTACAGTATCTCCCTGTGAAACTGTAACTTCTTTTAGCTGTCCATAAGTCAGTTCGTAATTATTTCCCAGATTCAATTTCAGCGTAGTTCCCGTCTCCTCATCAATCTCTATGGAGTCTACAATACCTTTGGCAGAAGCTACTACTTGTCCTCCTTCTTCCGCACTGATAATCAACGCCGGATTATACTTGTACTGATTTAAAGTTGGAAAATAAACAGTTGCGTCCATGCTGTAATCCAGCATCACGGTTCCTGCTACCGGCCAGTTCATCGAAGTGCCATCATCAAAAGCCACCGTAGGCTGAATATCCGCCTCTATGTTTGTCGATGCCGCATCCACTGCTGCAGTTTCTTCCTGAACCTCTGCACTTGCTGCGTCATAAGCCGGCTCTACAAGGCTGTCCGGATCTACATCCATTTCATTTGCAATCTGTGAAGCATCTGCATTGTTGACTGCCTCAGCTTCTAAATCATCCGTATTCTCTGCTACATCATTTGTCGCACTCTTTACTGTACTTTCTGTTTCATTTTCTGCCAGGTCCTCATTCAGATCCAGCAGCTCCTGCTGTTCTTCTCTGCTTTTTTCAGCCCTGTTCATCGTGTAGAATGTAGTGAGCGCTGCCACGCACACCAGTGAGAGGCTTAATACCAGCATTGCCCCTTTTTTACCTTTAAAATTTTTACCTTCCTTATTCTGCATAATCTTCACCTCATACTATAATCATTAGTTCAATTATAGCATTGCCTGAATCTTTCAGAATATACAAGGAATTCCTGATTCACTTCAAAATAAATTAAATTCTTGACTTTTCAACAAGTGTAATACCAGTAAAATAATGCTGCAGAATTTCGCTGTAACCAGCCCCTGCCTGAGCCATCACTTCTGATCCAAATTGACTTAATCCGAGACCATGCCCAAGCCCTTTCACTGTGATCCGGACTTTGTTATCCACCATTTCCATATAAAAGCAACTGGAATTCAGCCCCAGTATTTCGCGCATTTTTTCACCGGGAATAACTGTTTTTCCCGCCTGAAATTGTTTCACATAGCCCGCACTGTCTCTGGAAATGATTTTTGCCTGATCAAAAAATGAAATTTCATCATTCAGACTGTTCGGATACTCTTTATTGACTTTATCAACAAGATTTCCGGGATTCACCAAATCGATTGTTAAAAAGTTCTCCCCTTCAATATCCTGCCCGCTGTCTACACTTTGCAGATAACTATAGGTATCGGAGCCAAACACCTCCTCTCCCGATCTTGTCTTTCCCGCACTTACGGAATGAAAAGGCGCCCGGACCAGTTTCTCCTCTACGGTTATCACCATCCCCTTCGTGGCTTCTGCCGCTTGCTGCATTTTATCGGCCACGTCCATCTGCTCCAGTTCGGACAGCGTTACATAATCCTGTGAAAAAAGCTTTCCCGGTTCTTCTTCCAATTGTCTGTATAAATTAGTCCGCACAACCACCATCATTGCCTTCATGGTTTCCAAACTATAGGATAAGTCCACTCCCTTAGCCGCCACACCCATAACATAATCTTCAAATGCAATTTCTTTAATCACACCATCCACCTGTATTGAAATATAATTCTCCGAAGCAGTCCTTGCGATAAAAGTATCTTTTACTTCTTTTGAAAAATAATTGGTGGTGATATATGGCAGCAGCAGCAAGATAAGTACTGCAATCATTATTAATTTTATTTTTTTCATTATTATAGTCCGTGCTTCTTGGACATCCGAAATGCCCATAGGGGGCTTCATTTCGAACATGCCTTTTTGATAGTATATTTAAACTCTCCGGAAAATATTCCGGTATTTCCTTTTTCACAATTTTCCTGTATACTATATATTATCATATCAATGGATTGTGAAAAGGAGATTCTTCTATATGAAAGCACCTTGGAAAAGCAAAAATGCCATACCTATAATGATTGTAATGCTTATTGCCATTATTGCGCTGATTATCTTTATTGGGATAATGATACTGCAAGATTTCAAAATACCAGACAACTATACACAAACAGAAATCCTCCTGTCCTTAACGCAGTTAGAAACACAGAGTGAGACAGAAACATCAAAACAGACCGAATTGCCAACGGAAACCGAGTCAGAAACTGCTGCGGAAACTTTAACCGAATCAGAAACTCAAACGGAAACCATTTCCGAATCCGAAACTGCCGATGGTAATACTGATGATAGTCCCCTGGTCGTAATTGATCCCGGACATCAGGGTCCCGGACAGGATATGAGCCAGACAGAAGCAAACGGACCGGGCTCTGATGTTATGAAGGCCAAGCTTGCTGTCGGTACATACGGCAGAACAACCGGGCTGAATGAATATGAATTAACGCTGGACATCTCCCTGCTTTTAAAAACGGAACTGGAATCGAGAGGCTATCGTGTGATTATGACACGTACCACCCACGATATAAATATCGGCAACATTGAACGGGCACAGATTGCGAATGATGCCGGAGCAGACGCCCTGATCCGCATCCACGCCAATGGTTCCGAAGACGGCAGTGTAAGTGGTGCATTAACTATGTCACCATCTGCTTCTAACCCCTATGTCAGTTATCTATATGATCTATGCAGAAACCTTTCTTCCTGCATTATTGATGCATATTGCGCTGCTACAGGGCTTGAGAATGACGGAGTACTGGAAGTAGACGATATGACCGGAATCAACTGGAGCCAGGTTCCTGTCACGATTTTGGAAATGGGTTTTATGACAAATACCGAGGACGATCTGTATATGGCAAATACAGCGAATTATGAAACAATGGTGCGGGGAATCGCCAATGGATTGGATACTTATTTTGGACGTTCTTCATGATTGCGTTTATATTGGGGGTTTTGGAAGGAGGACGCCAAGAATCCCTGCCAACTATCTTATGCGAACCGGACTCCTTCGGCGGTCGTTCGGAGCCTCTGAAAGCGAAAAATCACTCAGGAAAGCCTTCGTGATTTTTTGAGTCTCCTCTCTCCCTTACGCTGCTCCGCAA
>Ga0153953_1000034_pt1 | contig 30696 bp, 23 predicted proteins | sample TSNJ037MetaG_FD_104718 | JGI IMG/M metagenome (GOLD analysis project Ga0153953, IMG submission 104718) | Attine ant fungus gardens microbial communities from New Jersey, USA - TSNJ037 MetaG | ecosystem: Host-associated > Fungi > Mycelium > Unclassified | place: USA: New Jersey, Wharton State...
GAGGTCTGCGTAAGCAGTTATTTCGCCGCCGCTAAAGGCACCCTTTGATTGTTTGCGTGAAGTATATTGCCTCCCACAGTGGCTGTTTTTGGCAGTGTTTAAGTTCTGCGCAAATCAAATCCATACTTTCAAAAGCGCATGGTTACTATTCACTGCCAACTTGATGGCTGCCAATCCTCCTGCCGGATATGATGAGTGCTTTTTTACTAAATCGCTTGAAAAAACAGCAGCAGAGGGCATGGTTAGACAGTCCGCCAGAGCTTTGCCTACGTTTGCGTGAATTTATATGAAGTCTAAGTCTATTTCATATTCTTCATCTATCAATATATAATCACATTCATGTGCAATACAGCTATTTAAATTATTTTTATTTTCTTTTATTAGTCCTTCTTTTGAGCAATCATCAAATAACCTTTTTTCTATTACATTAGCATATTGCAAAATATCCTGAAAATACTGGTCAATATAATTTTCACTGAATATTAAACAAGTATATCTGATTTGCTCTAAATAATTCAATTCAAACTCTTTTTTATAGTCAAAGGGAATATAACATCCTTCAATAATCAGATTCTGGTTATTTTCAATATTTGTCTTTATAATTTCTCTTATTACCGGCCAAAAAAAAGACGTAAGCTCTTCGTGACTGCTTTCTGGTGTCAGAATACAAATCCCACTTCTTATTAATCCCATTTTTATATGATCAACGGACATATATGGATATCTATATTTCTCCATTAAGTTTTGCGCAAGCACCGTTTTACCTGTGTGGCTGCCACCTGTTATTAAAATTATCATGGTATTTGCTCCTCTAAAAATTCTTTTATCTTGCTCGGTTTCATTCAGACCTAAACTCTCTTGTTCTGATTCCACACTATACAATGATTCAAAATGATTATATATTACATTAATTCAAAATACCATAAAATAATCTCCCTTTCGGCATCGCAGTAAGGAATTTTCATATCATTAAGCTTTGTCTTCCGATCAAAAAATCGAGTAAAAAATAAAATAATTGATGAATAAAGTAGAAGAGTAAAAAAAATTATGTTATGATATTTTGTAGAATAAATGCTGAAATAAGGAGAGAGAAAAATGAGTAAATATTATGATGTAGTAGCTTTGGGGGAAATGCTGATTGATTTTACCATGAATGGAACCAGCGAACAGGGAAACAACGTTTTTGAAGCGTGCCCGGGAGGTGCTCCGTGCAATGTGCTGGCGATGCTGAATAAACTCGGAAAGAAGACTGCTTTTATTGGTAAAGTCGGAAATGACCAGTTTGGGAAACTTTTAAAGGATACAATTGAAAAGCTTGGTATTGAATCAAAAGCTTTGTTACTGGATGATGAAATCAATACAACCCTTGCGTTTGTCCATACATTTCCGGATGGAGACAGAGAGTTCTCCTTTTATAGAAAACCGGGAGCAGATATGATGCTGACAGAAGAGGACGTAAATTATGATTTGATCCGCCAGGCGAAACTCTTTCATTTTGGAACGCTTTCGATGACAGACGAGCCGGTTCGAAGCGCCACAAAGAAAGCGCTGGATACGGCGAAAAAGGCAGGATGCCTTATTTCCTTTGATCCTAATTTAAGACCTCCTCTTTGGAGCTCACTTGAACTTGCAAAAGAAATGATGGAATATGGTCTTGGCTATTGTGATATCCTGAAAATTTCAGATAATGAGATTCAGTTTCTTACCGGAAAAGAGGATTATGACGAAGGGATTCAGACCTTACAGGAGCGGTATCATATTCCTTTGATTTTTCTTACCCTGGGAAAAGACGGGAGCCGTGCTTATTATAAGGATATGAGAGTAGAGGCGGGAGGATTTAAGTTAAAAACGATTGAGACAACAGGAGCCGGGGACACTTTTTGCGGCAGTTCTTTAAATGGCATTCTGGAACGTGGTTTAGAGAATCTGGGGGAAGAGGATTTAAAAGAAATCTTAACGTTTGCCAACGCCGCTGCTGCATTGATTACTACAAAAAAAGGTGCGATCCGCTCAATGCCCGAAAAAGAAGAAGTTGAAAACTTATTGAAATCATAAATTGATTAGATTGTCTTTTTGTCTATAGGATGAAGAGGGGGAGGGACTGCATGATAAAGGTTATTATTGCAGATGATGAGTTAAAAGTATGCAAACTGATTGAATTTCTGATTGACTGGGAAGCATTGGAAATGGGAATCGTGGATATTGTACATAACGGAATTGATGCAATTGAAGCAGTCAGGAAGCATCAGCCGGATATCATTATTACAGATATAAAAATGCCGGGTTGTGACGGATTGGAAATGATCGAGTATTCAAAGAAAATTGCTCCGGATCTTGAGTACATTGTGATCAGTGGATATAAGCAATTTGAGTATGCACAAAAGGCAATTCAATTTGGTGTATGCAATTATTTATTGAAGCCCATTGACAAAGAAGAATTGTTTCATACGCTGCAAAAGATGAAAGAGAAATATTTAAGCAGAACAGAACAGCTTACGAAAGGTGAACGTTTGGAGGTATTTGAACAGGAAAACAAAGAGCGGATACGAAGAAATCTTTTCAAGGATATTCTTATCATGAAAAATTTGCCGGGAGATGAAATTCATATAGAGTATATAAATGAAAAGTACCAATATCGCTGTAAAGAGGGCCGGTTTCAGACTGCGGCAATTAAAATTGACGGAATTCATGGGCAAACGGAAAAAAACCATCTCTATATAAAAAATAAAATCACCAGAGAATTACAGCAGAATCTGCAGATGTGTTATGATTGGGAACTTTATTTCGGCGAAAGAGTTTACTTTATGCTGCTGAACTTTCCAGTTGAAATAAGCAGCATAAAAGAAACCATGAATCAGATACTGCAAAACCTGTTGATGCAGCAAGATGTATTAAAAGGATTTCAGGTTACGATCGGTCTGGGGGAACAGACAGAATCGCCCTCAATCCTTTTCAGGGGATTTAAAGCTGCAAAATGGGCATTGGATCAGCGTTTACTGGAAGGGACAAATCAGGTGATTCAGGGAGAGTACAAACATGCCAATGATCTTGTGGATAGTGACATTTTCCATTATTTTAATAAGGCATTTTATGAGGCTATTGAATTACATGATGTGGCAGGCATCGATACAGTGATTTTGCAGCTTGAGAATAAGCTTTTGGCTCGTCAGGAGACTACGGGTTATGAAATATTGCAGATGTGTAAAGAAGCGGTCAACGCTTATCTGTTTACCTTAAAGAAACTGGAAATGCCAACTGTCAATATGGGGAAGCTTTTTGAACAGTTTAATGTAGAAATTAATAATTGCGGCTCAGCCCATGAGACCTTTACCTATTTAAGAACTGCGTTGAAATGCTCTTTTCTTGAAATTTTAAAAGAAAAAGAACAAATGGAAACAAAACCTATCCGCCAGGCCAAAAGTTTCATAACAGAGCATTTGGGAGATCCGATTTCGTTGGAAATTGTCAGTGATGTCGTAGGGTTTAATACTGCTTATTTCAGTACGATGTTTAAAAATCAAACAGGCAGCACCTTCAGCGAATATCTTCTCGGTAAACGTATGGAAAAGGCAAAAGAACGATTGCGTGATACCAATAATTCCGTGGCGGAGATCTGTGAAACAGTCGGATACAGCGATGTAAAACACTTTACGAAGAATTTTACAAAGTATACAAGTTTGAAACCAAAAGAATATCGAAAACTGTATTCTTAGGAGACGGATATGAAAAAAGACTATATTTTGATAAAGGCAAAATGGGGACTGTTGTTTCAAGGCATTTTTTTAGCTCTTATTTTTGTTGTGCTTTTATTTCTGGACGACGGAAGTATTTACTCAAATTTAGTCATTGGAATTGGTCTCCTTAATTTACTGATTTTTTCATTTTGGGGTTATAAAGAAATGCTAAGGCCAATAAAAACATTAAATAAGGCATGTCAAGCTTTTGCCGGGGGATATATTGGCTATGATATTTTTAATCAAAATTATAAACTCAATAAAGAGCATGATGAAATGATGCAGAAGATGCATAACATTATAGAACAAAAAGAATTAGTGGAATTATACAGAAGCCAGGCCGAGTATTTAGCACTTCAGAATCAAATCAATCCTCATTTTCTTTACAATACATTAGAAGGGATTCGAAGTGAGGCTTTGATTGGCGGTTTGCCGGCGGTAGGTGAAATGGCTGAGGTATTGGCGAAATTTTTCCGCTACACAATTTCAAATGTACAGTCCATGGTATCGGTGGAAGATGAGGTCAGTAATGTACAGCATTATTGCCGGATTCAAAAATATCGTTTTGGTGACAAGATATCTTTGAAGCTTTTATTTGAAAAAGAGGAAGAAGAGAATATAAAGAAAAGTTATATGCCAAAATTAATTTTACAGCCAATTGTTGAAAATGCAATTCGGCATGGAATCGAGCCGCTTTTAGGCAATGGTATAGTAACGATTCGATTTCAACGAATTTCAGACAGATTGAATATTTTCGTTTCTGATAACGGTGTGGGAATGAAAGAAGAGGATTTAAAAAAGTTAAATAAAAAATTAAGAAAGATTCAATTAGATAAAAATGTGAACCCAAATCAAGAAGGCGGAATCGCTATGGTCAATGTCAATAATCGAATTAAATTGCTGTTTGGAGAGGATTTTGGAATTCGTTTCTATAGTACGGAAATGTTGGGTACGGATGTAGAAGTGTCATTGCCATTTGAGGATACCAAACCGGAAAGTGCGGGAAGAAGATATGAAGAAGGAAGTACTTCGTATTGAGAGAGTAACAATGGAACAGGAAAATATTGTTTACCTGGATGATTTCAGCCTGTGGGTTAGTGAGGGAGAAATTCTGGGTATGATTGTCGCAAATCAGCACGGAATGGATCAGTTGATTGAACTGATTATGCAAAATATAACGTTGAAATACGGACGTGTATACTTTGAAGGTGTGCTTGTGAATGATTACATCCGTGAGGGAAAAGGAAGCAACAGAGTTTGCGTTATTGATAACCGGATACGCCTGGTACCGGGACTGACGGTGGCAGATAATATTTTTGTTCTGCGTAAAGGGTTTAAAAAATATGTGATCAACAGCAAAGTGATAGAACAGCAGGTACGGCAGACCTTTCGCAAACTGAAAATTACCATTCCGGCAGATGCATTGGCGGAGAGCTTATCCACGTTTGAAAGATGTGAGATTGAGTTGATTAAAGCGGTCATGTCCGGGATAAGATTCATTATTATCCGTGACATTAGTACGATTATCAGCTATGTTGATATACAAAAATTTTATGATTTAATAAAATATTATAAAAAACAGGGAATTACGTTTCTATATATTGGACATCATCATGAAGAAGTATTTCAGGTCTGTACAAGAGTTGTTTTATATGACAATGGAAAAATTATAAAGGTTTTTTATCCTGAGGATATGGACAAAGCCCACATAATGCCGTTAGTACATCCAATAAAAGAATTCGTGACTCTGCGGAAAAATACCAGTGAATGTATACTGAAAATGGAGCACGTGTCAACGGGTAAATTACATGATTTCTCTTGTGAGATTTTTCCGGGAGAGTGCCTTACCATATTGGATAAAGACCACTCTATGCTTGATGATTTTATCGGCGTTATATCAGGTGAGGCGAACTTGGAGACAGGAGATATTTACTTTGAAGGGAAATTGAGAAAAAAGAAAAAACGGGATATACAAAGAGATATCATGATAATTCCAGAGGATCCGGTACATAGATATCTTTTTTTGGATCAATCTTACTTATATAATTTATGCTTCCAGATTGATCAAAAAATTGAAAGAGGGGTTATTCCATTAAACGTAAAAAAAAGCATTATCAAAGAGTGGGAACAAGAAATAGGAAAAAATGCTGATGCATCGACACTGCGAGGATTGCCGGCGGAAAATTTGTATGATTTACTGTACTACCGGATATTGCTGTATCATCCTAAAATTGCGCTCTTGATACAACCTTTTTCGGGAGCTGACATGTATTTAAGAGTTCATATTGCTAATTTGATTAGCAGGATGAAAGAAAGGAATATTACAGTAGTTATATTGACCTCCTATATGGCAGATGCTCTGGCGGTAACCGACCAATTGATATTGATGGAAAAAGGCATGCAGGTGGCAGAGAAAAACATGTTAAACAGCCGATTGATTAAAAATAATTATTATAAAGACAGATTTGTGGGTAAGGTAACTAAGGAAAACAAATGAAGTCCCCCCCTTTTCGAATATAGCACTCCTTTTATAAAAGATAAAAGGGGTGCTATACTTTTATTGACAATATAAAGGAGCAAAGGCGATAATATGCCTTTGGTTTGGAAAAGGAACAAAGGCTATAGCATGCCTTTGGTCTGGAAAAGGAGGAAAAGATGAAGAGAAGGGTACTAAGTGTAATGTTAAGTGTTGCCATGATGATGCCGGGTTTTGCATCAGCGATGCCGGTAACGGCAGCCACACCTGTGGATAATGTAGAACAGAATATACGCAAACAGGTGCTATGGTCCACTTCGTTTGAGAAGAATGAGGCGAAAATGAAAAACTTTAAGGTATCTGCGACGGATGATACCAAGGGAAGCAAGAATATACGTCTTAATGATAACGAGGGGCTTACCGGAGATGTTACCAGTTTAGTAGACAAGAGCAGTATATCGGGAAGCAGCGACCTTAGCGGCAATGAAACAAAGGAAAAGCTGTTTGACGGAAGCACTGGAACGAAATGGGTGACCCTTGACAATACGCCGAGTCAGGAAAAACCCATTAAAGTTAATTTTTCTTTAACAAAAAGTGATAAAATCGTAACCACCTATGCAATTACCTCTGCAAATGATGCATCTGATAGGGATCCTATGGGTTGGTCTTTTAAAGGAAGTAAGAACGGTTCCGACTGGACAGTTTTGGATACGCAGTCGGATCAGGTATTTGGCAGCCGGTTTCAACAAAAAGTATATACCTTTGAAAACACGAAGGCGTTTCAGTATTTTTCTTTAGAAATAACGAGAAATGCAGGAAACAATATGATAACCCAGTTTTCGGAATTTGCCATTGGTACTGGAAACAAAGCGGATAATGTAAGCAATGAGTATAAGATGTATTCGGATGTCTGCAACGGACCGTCTGACGTTTGGAACCAATCGGCCAATGTAGGATGGACCGGTAGGAAAGCGCTGCAGGTATTCGGAATACAGACAGATGGGATTTCTTATGCTCACAATGTTCTGTTTGACAAAGTAAATACAAAGATTACAAAAGAGGATACGTATTTGAGCTACGTAATCTTCCCGTCCATGAGCGGAAGCAATTATAATTATCATTATACGCAGATGTATATGGCGATTGATTTGAAATTTACGGACGGTACGTATTTAAGTGACCTGAAAGTACTGGATCAGAATGAGAACAGATTAGATCCTGTGTCACAGGGAGAAAGCAGGACGCTTACCACCCAACAGTGGAATCGGATCTATGCGAAAATCCCTTCTGAGGCAATCGGAAAAACAGTAGATAAGGTATTGGCGGTCTTTAAGAAAAATACGAAAGAGGCAAAAGGAAGTGTCGATTTCCGGACATACTTTGATGACATAGAAATTTATACAAAGGCAGACAGTACATATAAACATTTATCCGATTATGTATCTATACTGCGGGGAACCAATGACCATCCCGGATTTTCCAGGGGATTGACCACGCCGGCCGTTACCATGCCTCACGGCTTTAATTTCTGGGTACCGGTAACAAATTATGATAATAACAACAATTATGATTATGAAAATGGTGCGATCCGTTATTTTACCATCAGTCATGAACCGTCTTACTGGATAGGGGACAGGGGAACCTGGCAGTTTATGGTAAACACATCATTGGGGGCAGATGCCACAAGCTTTAGTTCCGGAAGTATCAGGTCTGCATTTTCCCATGACAATGAAGTGGCGAAAGCAAACTATTACTGTGTGGAATTTGACAAAGATTCCGGTGCTGCAAAAGGATCCAAGATCGAAATCACACCGACCGTTCATGGTTCGGTTGTCAGGGCTGCTTTTGACAGTGGTGTGGCGAACCGCAATCTGATCTTCGACTGCATCCGTGCAGCAGGCGGATTTATGTTCTCAGAAGATAAGAAAAGTTTTTCCGCATACTCAGACCACACCGGAAATGGTTCTAAGAGAATGTATGTTTATGGAGAGTTCAGCCAGACTCCTGTCAGTGCAAAAGTAAAAGGCAAGCAGGGAATTGCAAGATTTGCAGATGATGTAAAAACGGTTGAACTGAAATTAGCAACTTCTTATATCAGCAGTGAGCAGGCAAAGAAAAATCTGAAACTGGAAATGGAAGGTAAAGACTTCGATACAGTGGCAGCAGCAGCACAGCAGGCCTGGGATGATAAGTTAAGCGTGATCACAGAGGTAAAAGGAGCTACAGAAGAACAGCTGATTACGCTATATTCAAATCTGTACCGTCTGTTTATGTATCCTAATATCATGTCGGAAAACAGGGGTACCAATGAAAGCCCTGATTGGTATTATAAGAGTCCTTACAGAGATAGCAATGCGGATCCGGTATCCGGTGAGATCTATATTAACAATGGATTCTGGGATACTTACAGAACAGCCTGGTCGGCATATGCTTTGCTTACTCCTAAAACGGATAAAAAATTATTAAACGGTTTGGTGCAGCATTACATTGACCAGTCATGGATACCCCGCTGGATTGCACCCGGCGGAACCAATAGTATGGTAGGTACCAGCAGTGACGTGATATTTGCAGATGCAGCAGTAAAGGGAATTGATTTTGATCTGAAAAATGCCTACGCATCCGCCCTTCGAAATGGGGCAACTGTATCGGGCAATCTGACCAACGGCGGCAGAAAAGATATGGGGACTTCTATATTTAAAGGCTACACCGCAGGCGGAGATGAGAATTTCTCCTGGTCTTTGGAAGGTTATATTAATGATTATGGAATTTCCCAGATGGCAAAATATCTGGCGGAGCATACAAATGATGCAAAAGAAAAGGCAGAATTCGGGTCCGATTATCTCTATTATGTAAACCGCGCGAAAAATTATAGACTTCTATTTGACGATGCCGGGGATTCTGCTTCGGAAAAATGGTTAAGAGGAAAAAACAGAGATGGAACATGGAATGATGCAAACAATACCAATGGTATCTTTGATCCGGTCCGCTGGGCAGGTAACTTTACAGAAACCAACGGGTATAACATGGCCGTATCCGTCCCACAGGATGGAGAGGGAATTGCCTACCTCTACGGAGGACGTGATGCTCTGGCAGAAAAACTGGATACAATCATGACGACCGATACACCTTACAGCGGTTATCAAGCAGAAAACGGTGTTGGAGGAATCCATGAGCAGAAAGAATCCAGGGAAGTGAAACTGGGTCAGTATGGCCACAGCAATCAGCCCTCCCATCATATTCTTTATATGTACAATTTTGCAGGGCAGCCGTGGAAAACCCAGGCATATGTACGGGATGTGTTAGACAGATGTTATACAGGTGCAAGCTTTGGACAGGGGTATATCGGTGATGAGGATAATGGTGAGATGTCTGGATGGTACATCTTCTCAGCCCTTGGATTCTATCCGACCACGGTTGGAAGTGATGAGTATACCATTGGTTCTCCGCTCTTTGATTCAGCAACGGTTAATATGGAAAATGGAAAGACCATTACTATCCATGCAAACAATAACAGCAAAGAAAACGTATACGTTCAAAGCATGACTTTAAACGGAGAAAACTATACAAAGAACTATCTGAAGCATGAAGCTCTAAAAGATGGTGGAGCCATCGTATTCAATATGGGATCAAAACCGAATACGGCCTGGGGAAGTAATAAAGAAGCATTGCCGTCTTCTTTAACAGCAGAAGATAGAGAACCCAGTTCCATAGAAGATCTAAGTGATAATGCGGCGGCCAGGGACAAAGTGGCAGAAGTTTCGACAGTCGGTGTTTCTGGGAAAGAAGTATGGGGGAATATCAGTTCCGTATCCAGTCTGATCGACAATAACTCTGCATCAGAGGCGTCATTAGATCCAAATACGACCATTACTTTCGCAGATCCCCAGGGACAGACGGTGGAGGCAGTCACTCTGACCGCAGGACAAACGGCAGGCACAGCGCCATCAGGTATAAAGATCTACGGTGCCAGGAATGGCGACAGTGAATGGGTAACACTTGCGGACTATAAAGATGTTACTTTTACCTGGAAACGGTATACACGCCCATTTGCCATTGACCAAAATAAAGTGGATAAATACAATTTCTACAAAGTAGAGCTTACCGGAGGAAGTGCGCTGGCAGAAATAGAATTCCTGGGAGGCAGTGATATAGTGAATGCGATGACAAGCCTGATTGCGGCGGCAAAAGCCATAGATGCAGGCAAACTGCCACAGAAGCTGGCAGACTTGCTGACCACTGCAATTACCACTGCAGAAAATATCCTGAAAAAAGAAAATGCTACAGATAAAGAATTGAAAAGTGCATATAAGAAATTGCAAACCTGCATAACACGTACTCAAAATATTCAAAATGGCTTTGCAAAAATAGAAGCGGAAAAATATGATGCGGCTTCAGGCTCCATTGTAAAGGATGGTTCGAACATCGGCGGAGTCAAGAAGGGAAGCTGGGTCAAGTATAATGATGTGCTGTTTGACTGTGAGGCGGACTATTTTGAAATCTATTATTCGGCCCAGTCAACTGATGCAGGCGGAGTAGTGCAGGTATATCTGGACAGCAAAGATAAAGAGGGAGATACCCCAATCTTTACGATAGATGTTCCGAAAACAATGAGTTGGAGTGATTACAAATTAGTCAGTACTGCATTCCAGGCTCAGACGGAGGGACTTCATGATGTATATCTGGTATTTACCAATAACACTTCCGATCCCTTTGTATCGAATGTGGACTGGTTCCGTTTTGAATCCAAAGTTAATGTTGAAAATAAAGCAGCGGCCAAAGCAGTCTCCGATAGGATCGAGGCGATCGGTGAAGTAACACTGGACAAAGGAACGGTAATTAAGGAAGTAAGAAAAGCATACGATGCGTTGACAGAGAAACAGAAGGCATTTGTTACCAATCTGGATGTGCTGACGCAGGCTGAGGCTGCATATGACCGGTTACTGCAGCAGGAAGTGGATAAAGAGGCAGCCAGGAAAGTCTCTGAGATGATCGCAGCGATCGGTGAAGTTACACTGGATAAAAAGGCGGCAATTGAAGAGGCGAGAGCAGCATACGATGCCCTGACAGATGATCAGAAAGTATTGGTTGATAATCTAAATAGACTCATTACGACAGAAAAAGACTATAAAGCATTAGAAACTGACGTCCAGTTATCAGCAGCAGTTATAGAGCTCATTCATGATATTGGTACGGTATCTTATAATGCCGCTTCAAAAGCAAAGATCGATGCAGCCAGAGCAGCTTACAATAAGTTAACTGTTAGCCAGAAGCAGCTGGTAACGAATTACAGCAAACTGACAGCGGCAGAGAGCCTGTATAAAAAGTTAAAGGAACAGGCGGAGGATGAAACGACGGTTAAAGTGGGTAAAACTTATACGGCAGGCAACTACAGGTATAAAGTAACCAGCCTGAAAAAATCAACGGTAACAGTAACCGGAGTTAAGAAAAAGTCTTTAAAGAAAATTTCAGTGAGGAGTACCGTTAAGATTAAAGGAAAAACCTTTAAAGTAACCGCAATTGGAAAAGCTGCATTTAAGAACTGTAAAAAAGCAACCGGTGCCGTGATTGGAACGAACGTAAAAAGCATTGGCAGTAAAGCTTTTTATAACTGTAAAAAACTAAAAAAGATAAAAATTAACAGTACCGTTCTTACGAAGGCAGGAAGTAAGGCTTTCTATAAATGTAATATGTTAAAGAGCATTACGGTAAAAAGTAAAAAATTGAATAAATATAAAAAATTGCTGAAAAATAAGGGACAGAAAAAAACGGTAAAAATTATAAAACAGTAATTTAAAACAAAGCCTGCCAGGAGCAGTGTACTGCCCCCGGCAGGCTTTGCAGATTTACTGAAAGAAAACAAATGAAATCCCCCGCTATTCAAATGGAGTACCCCTTTTATAAAAGACGAAAGCGGTGTTATAATTTTACTAGAATAAAGACAGACAAGAGGGATGAAAATGGAAAAATTTATTGTCGAGTTAAAACACATTACCAAAGAGTTTCCTGGTGTAAAAGCATTGGATGATGTGCAGTTTAATCTAAGGCAAGGTGAGGTATTAGCCTTTCTTGGAGAGAACGGGGCAGGAAAATCTACTTTGATGAAAATATTAAGCGGTGTATATGCAAAAGATTCAGGTTCCATTAAAATTGCCGGTAAGGAAGTTGAACATATGTCTCCAACAAAAGCACAGGAGTTGGGTATTGCAATTATTCATCAGGAATTAAATATGTGCTCACATCTCACAGTTGCAGAAAATATATTTCTAGGCAGGGAAATGACAAAATCAGGCGTACTTTCTACCAGGGAAATGAATCGCATGGCAGCGGAAGTTTTACAGCGGTTAAAGATAAACATCAACCCGGAAACGATTGTCGGAAGTCTGCCGGTATCGAAACAGCAGATGGTAGAGATTGCAAAAGCACTATCTGTAAATGCCAGAATCCTGATTATGGATGAGCCGACTTCCGCATTAACATCAGCAGAAATAGAAGAGCTGTTTCGGATCATTCATCAACTGAAAAGGGAAGGATGCGCAATTGTCTACATATCACACCGTCTGGAGGAACTGCAGTTTATTGCAGACCGGGTAATCATCCTGCGGGATGGGCAGTACGTGACTGCTTTGGAATATAGCAGTACAAACCTGGATGAAATTGTCGCTTATATGGTTGGACGTGAAATAACAGAGAAGTTTCCTCAAATAGAATGTGAAAAAGGCAAGAAAATTCTGGAAATTAAGAATTTAAATGCCGGACGTATGGTACGGGATATTAACCTGGAGCTGTATGAAGGCGAGATTGTTGGTATCGCAGGACTGATGGGAGCCGGCAGAACAGAAACCACAAGGGCAATTTTTGGTGTAGATTCAAAAGAAAGCGGAGACATCATACTGGATGGAAAAAAAGTTTTTATAAAAAAGCCGGAAGATGCCATTAAAGCCGGTATTGTGCTTGCTCCGGAAGATCGGAAAAAGGATGGGCTGTGCACCAAATTAAGTGTGGCAGATAATATTGCTTTACCCAATTTGGATATCCTTTGTAATAAAACAGGCGTTGTAAATATGAAAAAGCAGGATAAAATGACTGCAGAGGCCGTATCAAACCTTAAAATCAAGCTGGCAGGTGATTATGTCGATGCAGGAAGCCTGTCCGGAGGAAATCAGCAGAAAGTAGTCGTAGGAAAATGGCTTGCAAGAAATTCCAGAGTAGTAATATTTGATGAGCCGACCAGAGGCATTGACGTTGCTGCTAAAGTAGAGATCTATCACTTAATGAATGAATTGAAAAAAAATGGAATCGGGGTTCTGTTTGTTTCATCAGAGATGCCGGAAGTCATGGGCATCAGTGACAGGATTATAATAATGTGCGATGGGCGCATTACCGGTGAATTAGATAAAAAAGAAGCGACACAGGATCAGATTCTGAAACTTGCAACTCAATTCGAAAAAAAGTAAATTAGCAGTAAAGGAGATAAATTAATGGAAGCGAATAAAAAAGGCATAAAAAAGTTATTAGCGGTACGGGGTATGGGGCAGGTGCTTACAGTTACAGTCGGATTAATCATTCTCTGCATTGTGTTTGGAATTTTAAATTCCACCTTCTTTTCCGGAAGAAATGTAGGGAACCTGCTTAGGCAGATCGCGCCGATTCTATTGATCGGTATCGGTCAGTCCTATGTATTGATAACTGGAAATATCGACTTATCCATTGGGTCGGTGGTTGGTATGAGCTGTATGATTTCAGCAACCTTAATGACGAAAGGTGTAGATCCATGGATGGCCGCATTGATTACTTTAGCAGCTTGTCTGGCAGTCGGATTTATCAACGGTCACTTAGTTGCCACTTGTCAGCTGCCGCCTTTTATAGCAACACTTGGTACCATGACAATCGCAAGAGGAATTGCGCAGATTGTTAACGGCAATTACAATACCGATTCGATTGGTGAAAGCGCAAAGGGATTTAGGGATTTCTTTTACTACGGAAAAACAGCAGGAATCTATAATACCATATTAATTGCAATTGCCATCTGGCTTATCTTCAACTTTATCTTAAGTAAGACCAGAACGGGAAGACATATATATGCAATAGGCTCAAATGTGGAAGCAGCTAAATTGTCCGGGGTATCCGTAGTAGGAACTACCGTAAAAGTGTATCTGGTGAGTGCTTTTAACGCATTTCTGGTAGGTATCATTACTTGTGCCACAGCAGGAATGGGTACCATGGATGCAGGTAATGCATATGAAATGTATGCAGTAGCAGCTTCTGTAATCGGTGGTGTATCCACATTGGGTGGTCAGGGTATTTTGTTAGGGACAGTCGTAGGTGCCTCAATCTGGGGTGTACTGCAGAACGGTCTTCAGTTTGCCGGAGCGCCGGTGGCGATACGAAACATTGTAATTGGTATTATCGTAGTAGTTTCCGTGCTGCTGGATGTGGTCGTTCGTACGGGAAAGTTCAAAAAGAAAAGCAGATAAGAAAATCCATGAAGTTAAAAGCAAAAGCTTTTAATAATAAATAATAAAAAACAGGAGGAAAGTCTATGAAAAAGAAAGTAGTGAGCATTATTCTTTGTATGACCATGGTAGGAGCATTGCTGTCAGGATGCGGAGGAAACGGAAAGAGTGACTCCACTGCGGCACCGACAGAAGACACGGTGGTAACAGAGCCGGCAGAGACTGCCGGTGAAACGGTAGTGAAAGAATCAGAAGAAACCGGCAGTACAGGTGAGAAGTATAAAGTATATCTGATCACCATGGATCAAATGGACCAGCATTGGAAAAATGTAGACACTGGATGTCAGGAAGCAGTTGCCGAATTGGAAGATGTTGAGTACACATGGACAGCACCGGATGTAAAAGACGATGCAAAGCAGATCGAATGTATCAATAATGCAGTTGCCGGCGGAGCACAGGCAATCCTGTTGGCAGCAAATGGTCCGGATGCAGTGACAGCAGCTCTGGAAGAAGCATCTGCGGCAGGAGTTAAGATCATTTATGTGGACTCAGCAGCAAATTATCCGGGAGAAGCAACCTTTGCAACAGATAACAAAGCCGCAGGTACGACAGCAGGCGAAACCATGCTGGCAGAGTTAGAGAGCAAAGGAGTTACAAGCGGAACAATCGGTGTCATCAATGTAAATGCAGCTACAGCATCCTGCGTGTCCCGTGAAGAAGGATTCAGGGAAGCTTTTAAAGATACTGATTTTGAAATTTTAGAAACCCAGTATGGTGAAGGTGATGCGGCAAAATCAAAAGACATCGCAAGCTCCTACATCACACAGGGAGTCGTAGGCATCTTTGGAGCAAATGAAGGATCTACCGTAGGCGCAGGTAATGCAATTCAGGAAGCAGGCGATAATATCGTAGGCGTTGGTTTCGATAAATCAGACACCATCAGTGAACTGGTAAAAGGCGGATACTTATTGGCAACTATGGCTCAGAACCCGGATGTAATGGGAAGAGATGGTCTGTATGCGGCTGAAAAAGTGCTGAAAGGTGAAACACTTTCCGAGACAGAAGTGGATACAGGCGTATCAGTACTTAAAGCAGGTGACTTCTAATCAATTTAAAATAAGGATGAAGGGGAATAGTTGAAAAAACTATTCTCCTGATTCTGTTTGTATGGAGGAATTTATGAAACGTTCAGAGATCAACAAAGCATTAAAAGAAATGGAACAACTAGTAAAAAAACATGGATTTTCGTTACCCCCTTTTTGTGATTTCACACCCGTACAGTGGAAAACAAAAGGGCATGAATATGATGAAATCAGGGACAATATGCTGGGATGGGATATTACAGACTATGGTCTGGGTGATTTTGAAAAAGTGGGGTTTGCATTGATTACACTGCGCAACGGAAACCAGAACAACCCGAAATACAAAAAAGTGTATGCTGAAAAACTGCTTATGTTAAAAGAAGGCCAGCATTCCCCTATGCATTTCCACTGGAAGAAAAGCGAAGACATTATCAACCGCGGCGGCGGTACGATGATTATTCATGTCTATAATGATAAAGACGGAACGCTGGATGATACGGATGTACTGGTCAATTCTGACGGACGGTCGTATTACGTTCCGGCAGGCACCGGTGTAGAATTAAAACCGGGAGAAAGTATTACCTTGTGGCCCCATCAGTATCATGACTTTGATGTGAAACCGGGTACGGGAGATGTACTGATAGGGGAGGTATCCATGTGCAATGATGATAATACGGATAACCGGTTCCTTGAAGAAATAGGAAGATTTCCAACAATAGAAGAAGATGAAGAGCCATATAGACTCTTATGTAATGAATATCCGTTATGTTAAACAATTGGTCCTCTTTTCACTCACCCTACTTGTTTGAAAGCCAACTTGATGGCTGCCAGGACGCCGCTGTGGCAATGAGCCAAGCACAGGAGTGTTTTTCCCAAAATTCACAACAACAAAAAGTTGGGTGCATATTTTAAAAGTGCAAGTTTATACTTGTCGGCTCTCAGGACGCCGCCGCGGGAGGCGATATGCTTCACGCAAACAGGGCAACACTCTGGCGAACTAACTGCTAACTACGACTAAATCAGCGCCCAGGAAAGCCTGGGCGCCGAAGTCTGCGTAAGCAGTTATTTCGCCGCCGCTAAAGGCGCCCTTTATTGTTTGCTAAGAAGCATATCGCCTCCCGCGGCGGCTGTTTTTGGCGGCATTTAAATTCTGGGCGAATCTGCTCTGCGTTTTTGAAAGTGCGAGAGCATGGTAATAGCAAAAAATAATGATAAGTTGTACAACCAGTCGGAATGCCTAAGCCACGAGCTGCTCAGATGCACGGTATTTATCGTATTATTCTGCCGGCAAGGTGAATATTTCAGGCTATAAACCGCCCCGCTGAACAGTACCATGCGCTTTTAAAAGTATGAATTTGATTTTCTCAGAACATAAACACTGCCAAAAACAGCCACTATGGGAGGCAATATGCTTCACGCAAACAATCAAAGGGCGTCCTTAGCGGCGGTGAAATAACTGCTTACGCAGACCTCGGCGCCCGGGCTTTCCCGGGCGCTGAATTGGTCGGAGTTAGCAGTTAGTTCGCCAGAGCGTTGCCCTGTTTGCGTGAAGCATATTGCCTCCCATAGTGGCGTCCTAATTGCCAATATATATAACCTCGCACTTTTAAAATATGCACCCAACAAAAAGAAACCATTTGACAACGACTGACATACTTAGTAGAATATAGAAATAGAAAACCATAGAAAACCACTAGAAATAAGGAGATTTTACAATGTCAAAAGTTGGAATTGTTATGGGCAGTGATTCAGATATGCCGGTAATGGCAAAAGCAGCAGATATTTTAGAAGAATTAGGGGTAGAATACGAAATGACCATCATATCAGCCCACAGAGAACCGGATGTATTCTTCGAATACGCCAAATCAGCAGAGAGCAAAGGCTGGAAAGTCATTATAGCGGGGGCAGGCATGGCAGCTCATCTTCCGGGTATGTGTGCGGCAATCTTCCCGATGCCGGTAATCGGAATCCCGATGCATACCACTTCTCTGGGTGGAAGAGATTCCCTTTATTCCATCGTCCAGATGCCATCAGGTATTCCGGTAGCGACGGTAGCGATAGGCGGCGGTGCGAATGCAGGAATTCTGGCGGCGAAGATTCTGGCAACGTCTGATGAGCAGCTCTTGGAACGTCTTAAAAAATATTCAGCTGATTTAAAAGATCAGGTAGTAGCGAAAGCCGAAAAACTGGATAAGCTGGGTTATAAGGAATATATGGTACAAAAATAGAAAAACCAGTGTTGCCTGGCGTAAATATGTACCTCAAAATTGGGGGTGCATATTTACGCCAGGCAGCACCAGGCATATAAGAACCACATAAGGAGGACAAAAGATGGATTACAAGAAGGCCGGCGTTGATATTGAGGCAGGGTATAAATCGGTAGAACTCATGAAAGAACACATTCAGAAAACCATGAGACCGGAGGTACTGACCAATATTGGTGGCTTTTCAGGCGCATTTTCAATGACTGCTTTCAAGGATATGGAGAAACCAACTCTTGTTTCCGGTACCGATGGTGTCGGAACCAAATTAAAGCTGGCATTTATCATGGATAAGCATGATACGGTGGGCATAGACTGTGTGGCAATGTGCGTCAATGATATTGCATGTGCCGGCGGAGAACCATTATTTTTCCTGGATTATATTGCCTGCGGTAAGAATCACCCTGAAAAAATAGCATCCATCGTAAGCGGTGTGGCAGAGGGATGTGCGAAGTCCGGCGCAGCTCTGATTGGCGGGGAAACGGCAGAGATGCCGGGATTTTATCCGCTGGATGAATATGACCTGGCAGGTTTTGCAGTTGGTATTGTAGATGAAAAGGACTTAATCACAGGCAAAGATCTGGTTCCTGGCGATGTTCTGGTTGGTATTGCATCTTCCGGTGTACATAGCAATGGTTTTTCTCTGGTGAGACAAGTGTTCAAGATGGAGAAAGCGGTATTAGACACCCACTATGAAGAATTGGGCAAAACGTTGGGAGAGGCTTTGATTGAGCCTACGAAGATCTATGTAAAGGCACTAAAGAGTGTAAAAGAAACAGGAATTCGCATCAAAGGCTGCAGCCATGTAACAGGCGGCGGATTCTATGAGAATATTCCAAGAATGCTGCCGGAGGGAGTACGTGCGGTTATTGATAAAAATAGTTATGAGATTCCTGCCATTTTCAAAATGCTGGCCAGAGAAGGACAGATACAGGAAGAAATGATGTACAATACGTATAACATGGGAATTGGAATGGTGATAGCAGTCGGTGCCGCTGATATTGTGAAAGCGGTGGAAGCTGTGAAAGCAGCAGGTGAAACACCATATATAATAGGCAGGATCGAACAAGGTGAAAAGGGAGTAGTATTATGCTAAAGCTGGCAGTGCTGGTATCTGGTGGAGGAACCAATTTACAGGCAATTATAGACAGCATCGGTGATGGGAGAATTACCAATGCCGAAATCACAGTAGTAATCAGTAATAACAAAAATGCATATGCCCTGGAGCGTGCCAAAAAAGCCGGTATCGAAGGTGTCTGCATATCACCAAAGGATTATGAAACAAGAGACGCATTTCATAAAGCGCTGCTGGGCAGGCTTCAGTCCAGTCAGGCGGATCTGATAGTGCTTGCAGGATGTTTGATTGTGATTCCGCGAATCATTGTGGATGCATATCCAAATAAAATCATTAACGTACATCCGGCATTAATTCCGGCATTTTGCGGAAATGGGTATTATGGATTGAAAGTACATGAAGGAGTTCTGGAGCGAGGGGCAAAAGTGACGGGGGCCACCGTGCATTTTGTAGACGAAGGCACAGATACCGGTCCCATCATCCTGCAGAAGGCAGTGGAAGTAAAGCAGGATGATACTCCGGAAGTACTGCAGCGGCGTGTCATGGAAGAAGCAGAATGGAACATAATGCCGGAAGCAATCAACCTGATTGCGGGCGGCAGAATTCGTGTTGAGAATCATCACGTGATCATCACAGAGAGTAGGTGAGGATACCAATGAAGATATTAATTATCGGAAGCGGCGGCAGGGAGCATGCCATTGCATGGAAGATTGCGCAGAGCAGGGAGGCAGATAAGATTTATTGTGCACCTGGAAACGCAGGGATTGCGGAATATGCACAATGTGTAGACATTGGAGTCATGGAATTTGAAAAATTGGCTGCATTTGCAAAGGAAAAAGAAATTGATTTGACAGTAGTAGGTCCGGACGATCCTTTGGTTGGTGGTATTGTAGATGTTTTCGAAGCAGAAGGACTGCGTGTATTCGGACCTGGAAAAAATGCAGCAATTCTGGAAGGTTCCAAAGCATTTTCAAAGGATTTAATGAAAAAGTATAACATTCCTACCGCAGCGTATGAGAATTTTGAAGATCCAAAGGCGGCACTTGCCTATTTGGAAACCGCAGACTTCCCCATTGTATTAAAAGCAGATGGTCTTGCGCTTGGAAAGGGAGTCCTTATCTGTAATACGTTAGAGGAAGCGAAAGATGGCGTAAAGACGATTATGCTGGATAAGCAGTTTGGTTCTGCCGGAAACCGCCTGGTTATTGAGGAATTTATGACAGGACGGGAAGTTTCCGTTTTATCTTTTGTAGACGGAAAGACAATTAAAACTATGACCTCCGCCCAGGACCACAAACGTGCGGGAGATGGGGATACCGGCTTGAATACAGGAGGTATGGGAACTTTTTCACCAAGTCCGTTCTATACGGATGAGATAGATAAATTCTGCAGAGAATATATCTACCAGGCAACCGTAGATGCTATGGCAGCGGAGGGAAGAGCGTATAAAGGAATTATTTTTTTCGGTCTGATGCTTACGGAAAAAGGTACGAAAGTGTTGGAGTACAATGCCAGATTCGGAGATCCGGAAGCACAGGTTGTTTTACCGAGGATGAAAAACGATATTATAGAGGTTTTTGAAGCCTGTATTGATGGAACGCTGGATAGCATCGATTTACAATTTGAAGACAATGCAGCAGTGTGTGTGGTTTTAGCATCTGAGGGGTATCCTGTTCAATATGGCAAAGGATTTGTAATTAACGGTTTGGAAAAGTTTCAGGATAAAGATGATTATTATGTATTCCATGCGGGAACGAAGCAAACTGAGAAAGGTATCGTAACTAATGGAGGACGTGTACTGGGGGTAACGGCGAAAGGGAAAGATTTAAAAGCAGCCCGTACGAATGCCTATGAAGCAATCGGATTGATAGAATATGATAATAAATATTATCGTCACGATATAGGTAAGGCCATTGATGAAGTCTAGAGCGTGTCGGCGCTAGAGTATGACAAGTCAGACTCTTTCTTGCGCACGCTCAAAAGCTAAAAATTAATAAATATCAATTTTTGGGATAATATAAGATAAGGAGTGAGACGATGGAAAAAGTAAAAAGAACATGGAAACTTAGTCTCTTGCTGGTAACGGTACTTGTTTATACGATGTGCCTTCCGGCAGCAGCTTCAGGATTGTCAGACGATAATTCATTATCCAGTCTGAACGTACACAATGGAACCGTGGAGCAGGAGTTCTCCTACTCTACCTGGGAATACGATGTAACAGTTGAACCGGGCACAGAAGAATTGTATCTGGAGCCTGTTACTTCGGATTCAAATGCTCAGGTCGTTTCCATTTCCGGCACGAAACTGGTTGACGGTGAAGCAACCGTGTTGATCAATACAGTCTCGGAAAGTGGAATACCAATGACCTACACACTGCATGTAACGGATTCCGGTGCCGCATCAGAGTCGGAATCAGAAACAGCAAGTGAAACACAGAGCGAATCCGAAACCCAGGTACAGACAGAGCCTCAGACAGAAACAAAACAGCCTGAGACAGAAGATAATGCGGTTACGCTGCTGAAATCACAGGTAGAGGAGCTGAAAACGAATAATGACCTGCTCACGAAAATTATCTATGGTTTAATTGCTTCTATTGTGGTTCTTTTAATTATAATTATCAATCTGCTTTTAAAAAAGCATGATTTAAAAAAAGAACTGAAAGAAGCGGAAAACCAGATGGCATATCAGACCAATGAATTTGCGAGAAAAGAAAAAAATCTTTCATCAGGCAATTATTATGCACCTTCGCGACAGTCGGCAGCACCTGATCCAATTGAAGGAACGCATGCTTTGGAGGAAGCTTTTGGTGCCAGTCCGGAACCTGGGAAACAGGAAACTTCTTCTGCCCCAATACCGGATGCAGAGGGAGAAAAGGAAGATGTAGATGTGAAAATGGTAGAATTATAAGGAGATTTCCATATAACTATTTATAATAAGCACATTAAAGGGGAACCGATAGTGTGCTTATCCTCTATTCTAAAAGGATGGTGAATATATGATAATTAAAATTGATTTTCAAAGTGAGGAGGCTCTGTACATTCAGCTGAGAAACCAAATCATTATTGGAATTGCAACTTCAACCATTCAGGAAGGAGATGCCCTGCCATCCGTTCGCCAGCTTGCCGAGGACATCGGCATAAATATGCATACGGTCAATAAAGCCTATTCCGTACTGCGTCAGGAAGGTATACTGACCATTGACCGCAGGCGGGGGGCTATTATTTCATTAGATGCGGATAAGCTGAAAGCTATGGGGGAAATGAAAAAAGATTTGAGGGTACTGTTGGCGAAAGGCCGATGTATGAATATTTCATGTGATGAAGTGCATGAATTAGTAGATGAAGTATTTGCAGAATATGAATAACCGGTTATGGAAGCGTAACGGTTGGACTGGAGGATTTTGATGCACGAACAATTTACACCAAATGCAAAAAAGGCAATAGACATGGCGCTTAAGGCGGCAAAAAGCTGTGGACACGGATATGTGGGCAGCGAACACCTTTTGCTGGGACTTCTGGATGAAAAAAAGGGAACCGCTGCAACGGTTTTAACAAATTGCGGAATAGAAAGAGAGCGGTTGTTGAAATTAATTTCTGAGCTGATTGCGCCTCAGGCAAATTTGATTTCTGCAGCTGATGAAGGATATACACCAAGAGCAAGACTGATTTTGAAAGAAAGCCGGCGGGAAGCCGACTCTTTTCACATGGATAAAGTAGGGACAGAACATATATTGATTACGATTATAAAAGATACAGATTGTGTGGCTACCAGACTGATGCATACGATGGGAATCAGCATTCAGAAACTCTATATGGAAATATTGGATGCCATGGGAATCGAAGAAGAAATGTATAAAGAGCTGGCTGCGAATGCAAAAAATTCAAAAAATAAAAAAGGAGGGTCAACCACTGCCGTTCTAGACCAATTTAGCAGAGATCTGACAGAATTAGCGCGAAATGGTGAATTGGATCCGGTGATTGGCAGAGAAAGTGAGATCGAACGTCTGATCCAGATATTGAGCAGAAGGACAAAAAACAATCCATGTCTGATTGGAGAAGCCGGAGTGGGCAAGACAGCCATAGCGGAAGGGCTGGCGCAGCGTATTTTTATGGGAGCAGTTCCTCAGCCTGTAAAAAATAAGCGGGTAGTAACCCTGGATCTTGCCAGTATGGTTGCCGGTTCTAAATACAGGGGAGAATTTGAAGAGCGTATTAAGAAGGTGATTAAGGAGGTCATGAACAGTCAGGATGTGATACTGTTTATTGATGAACTGCATACCATCATCGGCGCAGGCGGAGCGGAAGGGGCGATGGATGCATCCAATATACTGAAACCATCCCTTGCCCGGGGAGAGATCCAGCTGATTGGAGCAACCACCATAGAAGAATACCGAAAATATATCGAAAAAGATCCGGCATTGGAGCGAAGATTCCAGCCAATTACAGTAGATGAACCAACGGAAGAAGAAGCAATCGCCATTTTTAAAGGTCTGCGTTCAAATTATGAGAAGCATCACGGGGTAAAGATTTCGAATGAAGCAATAGAGGCGGCGGTAAAACTATCTGTTCGTTATGTGAATGACCGCTTTTTGCCTGATAAAGCCATTGACTTAATTGATGAGGCAGCTTCTAAAAAACAGCTTCAGGGATATAAAGTCTCAGAAGATTTGGAAATTCTGCAAAAAGAGTCAGCGAAACTGGATGAGCGGATGGAACAGGCAATTATCGCAGACGATTTTGACTTGGCGGGAAAACTTAAAAAAGAGAGAGAGGAAAAGGCGAAGAACCTGGAGAAGCTGCGCAGCAACCGGGAGCGTAAGAATAAGGCGAAAAGGAACATTGTTACAGAAGAAGACATTGCGGATGTGATATCCTCATGGACAAAAATACCGGTGAAGCAGCTGGCAGAGAAAGAAACTCAGAGGCTGTTGAAACTGGAAAAAACACTGCATGAGCGTGTGATTGGACAGGACGAGGCAGTATCTGCCGTAGCAAAGGCAATCAAACGCGGACGTGTGGGTCTGAAAGATCCAAAGCGGCCCATTGGTTCTTTCTTGTTTTTGGGTCCCACAGGTGTGGGTAAGACAGAACTGTCCAAGGTGTTGGCAGAGGTTGTATTTGGCAGTGAGCAGTCTATGATTCGTGTAGATATGTCAGAGTATATGGAAAAGCACAGTGTCTCCAAACTGGTTGGTTCACCGCCGGGATACGTGGGGTATGACGAAGGCGGGCAGTTCAGTGAGAAAGTTCGTAGAAATCCCTATTCCGTAATATTATTTGATGAAATCGAAAAAGCGCATCCGGATGTCTTTAATATTCTGCTTCAGGTGCTGGATGACGGTCATATTACAGATGCCCAGGGCAGAAGAGTAGACTTTAAAAATACTATTTTGATTATGACTTCCAATGCAGGTGCCCAGTCTATTATCTCACCGAAGAAGCTTGGATTTGCAGCGATTGACGATGAAAAGCAAAACTATGAGACCATGAAGAACAGTGTGATGGAAGAAGTGAAACGGATATTTAAACCGGAATTTTTGAATCGTATTGATGAGATCATTGTATTCCATTCTTTGACCCGGGATCATATCAAAAGTATTGTTCAGCTTCTCCTTGAAGATTTCGCAGAGCGTTGTAAGGAACAAATGAATATTAAGCTGAAGATCGGGAATAGTGCGAAAAATCTGATTGCGGAAGAAGGTTTTGATGAAAAGTACGGAGCAAGACCGCTGAAACGGGCAATTCAGACAAAAGTGGAAGATCAGCTGGCGCAGGAAATTCTGGAAGGGAAGATAAAAGCGGGAGATACAATTCTGGTAGGGACTTTTCAGAAAGATATTAAATTTACGGTGAAGTAAGAAATGACTGGAAAAATTTCTTAATTTATGATAAGATTTAAAATAACAAAACGAGGATAATTATTAATACAGACAAAACTAGGAGGGCATGAAAATGTCAGTAATCAGCGAGTTAATACGCACAGAAGCAGATGGCACGATCAGCTTTGGGAATTATGAGTTGGATCAAAAGTCTAAACTGCAGGATTTTGAACATGAGGGGGATTTATATAAGGTTAAGACTTATAAGGAAATCACGAAGCTGGAGAGGAATGGCATGTTCGTTTATGAATCTGTTCCGGGTACGGCTGTAAGCCATCTGAGTGTAACAGATCAGGTGATGTCCTTTGAAGTAGAAGGTCCCGAAGATGTACAGATTACGGTGGAACTGGAAGCGGATACGGTGTATCGGACTTTTATTAATGGGAATACAATTGGGAGTATGAAAGCGAATTTAGGGGGAAAACTGATGCTTAGTGTGGAACTGAATCCGGGAGAGAATGTTGGTGTCCGGATTGAGAAAGCGTAGCGCTCTTTGGCTGGAAAGAGGACGTTAAAAAGCACCATTTTATACGAATTGTCCAAATCATCCAGAAAATCGTAGATTTTCTGGATGATTCAAAGGTCATTGAAGAACAGGCAGGAATTGTCTGTTCTTCTCGTATAAACGGTGTTTTTTCATCTTATAGGAAATTACGAATGGAGGAAATATTATGGCGAAAGGAAAAGTAACGATTTTTTTCTGTCAGAATTGCGGATATGAGTCTGGTAAATGGATGGGGCAGTGTCCGGGTTGTAAGGAATGGAATTCGTTTGTGGAAGAGAAAGTACAGAAGGGTACTTCAGTAAAGGCATCGCAGAAGGTGGGAATAACGGAACCGGTGAAGTTGTCGGTGATTGATATGGAGGGTAGTATACGGATAGATTCGGGAATGCCGGAATTGAACAGGGTTCTGGGAGGAGGTATTGTTCCGGGATCGCTGGTACTGGTTGGCGGTGATCCGGGAATTGGGAAATCTACGCTGCTGCTGCAAGTGTGTAAAAATCTGACGCACAAGGAGAAAAAGGTACTTTATATTTCCGGAGAGGAATCGCTTCAGCAGATAAAGCTGCGGGCAAAAAGAATGGGGGAATTTGGGGAGCAGCTATTGATTTTGTGTGAAACGAATCTGGAAAGTATCCGGGATGTGATTCAGAGGATTCAGCCGGAAATGATTGTAATTGATTCCATTCAGACAATGTATAATGAGGAAGTTTCTGCGGCACCGGGGAGTGTGTCACAGGTAAGAGAGTCGACAGGAGTACTCATGCAGATTGCAAAAGGCATGGGAATTACGATTTTTATAGTAGGACACGTGACGAAAGAGGGAGTAGTGGCAGGCCCCCGGGTATTAGAACATATGGTAGACACGGTACTGTATTTTGAAGGAGACCGACATGCTGCGTATCGGATTTTGCGGGGAGTTAAGAACAGATTCGGGTCTACGAATGAGATTGGTGTCTTTGAAATGCGTGAAACAGGATTGATTGAAGTGGAAAATCCTTCGGAATTTATGCTGGATGGAAAGCCGCAGGGAGCATCCGGGTCTGTGGTGGCATGTTCAATGGAAGGGACACGCCCGATTTTGATTGAGATACAGGCACTGGTATGCCAAAGCAATTTACCTATGCCCAGACGAACGGCGGCAGGTACGGATTACAATCGGGTAAATCTGCTGCTGGCGGTTTTGGAGAAGCGTTTGGGGATGCATTTGTCGGCATGCGATGCGTATGTAAATATTGCAGGGGGGATCAAAATGAATGAACCGGCAATAGATTTGGGGATTGTAATGGCTCTTGTATCCAGTTATAAGGACAAGGCCATTGACGAAAAGACGATGGTCTTTGGAGAAATAGGACTAAGCGGTGAGGTGCGTGGGGTGAGCATGGCTGAGCAGCGAGTAATGGAGGCAAAGAAGCTGGGGTTTGAGACGGTGATTTTACCTCAGGTATGTATGAAATCGGTAGAGAAAGTGACGGGGTTACGGTTGATTGGGGTAAAAAATTTACGGGATGCGGTGAATAGTATTAGATGATTATATGAGTATTACTTTTTTCGACGGAAAGAATACGCGATGGGTATTAGATATCCAATTGCTGAAATCAATAAGGCAGTACTTTTATGAAGAGGATTCAAAAAAGTACTGCCTATAATAATTTTAAATTATTTCAACCTTATACAATACTGAGGCCGCCATCAACAATGATGTGCTGACTGGTAACATAACTGGAGGCATCTGATGAGAGATAAAGAATTGTTCCGTTTAATTCTCCGCGTCTTCCGGGTCTTCCGGCCGGATTCGTCAAATTATACATTTTCATAAAGCCTTCATGTTTAAAGAGCGTACTTTCAGTCATTTCGCTTTCAAACAAAGCCGGACCGATAGAATTTACAGTAATGTTTTCTTCCATATAGGTTGCCGCCATACCCATGGTAAGTCCTCTGACAGCGGCTTTGGAAGTATTATATACGTGACGGGCTAAAGCGCCTTTATCAGCAATAATTGCATTTACTGAGGCAATATTTACGATTTTTCCATATTTCTGTTTTCTCATGTGAGGGACAACGTATTTAGAAATGAGGAAAATCCCCTTCACATTGACATCCATACCTTTATCCCAATCCTCAGAAGTCAGTTGATCTACGGATCCACGAATTGCTATTCCGGCATTGTTAAGCAGAATATCAATTTTTCCAAAATAATCAACGATCTCAGTAATAGCTTTTTCTACATTTTTTTCATCAGTTACATCGCATTGGACGGCAAGAGCCTTGCGGCCGGTTGCCTGAATTTCAGCTGCTAAGGATTCAATACGATCTTTTCTTCTTGCTATCAATGCCACATCGGCTCCATACTCAGCATATGCTTTAGCAGCATCTGCACCAAGACCGCTGGATGCGCCGGTTACGATAGCAACCTTTCCTGTTAAATCAAACATGTTCAACCTTGTGTACCTCCTTATTTTTCCATTATGTTTTTAATAATATCATATAAATAATTTTTCGTCAAATTATTAACAAAAAAAGGATAGAAAAAGGATAGAAAAGTATTTGTGAATTACGAAGTATATAGTGTAAACTTAAAATAAGAGAAACAGGCCGGTTTCAAAGCAAGCTTACAAGTTAGGAGCAGCAAAGATGAAAATGAATGACGAAAACTTCATAAATCAGTTAAAGAAGAAAAATGAAAAAGCGCTTGATTATGTAATTCAAAAATACGGGTGGCTGATTAAAACCATAGTGTCAAAACATTTATTTTCTCTTAAAGACCATCAGGAGGAATGTATCAATGATGTATTACTGGCAATCTGGAAAAATATTGATCAATATGACAGCAAAATCAGCACATTTCAAAATTGGGTATCCGGAATAGCAAGATATAAATCGATTGATTATAAAAGAAAGTATTTATCATCCTTGCAAAATGAGGCATGGGAAACAACAGAAATAATTTATTATGACCAGGGATTGGCAGACATACTGGAAAATGAAATATCAGATGATTTAAAAGAACTGCTTGCATGCCTGAAAGAAGAAGACAGGAATATTTTCATGAAATTATTCTTTGAGGAAAAGGAAGTTGAGATGATCTGCAGGGAAACGGGATTAAAACCATCCGTCATTTATAACCGGATATCCAGAGGCAAACGGAAAATGAAAAGATTGTACGAAGAAAGGAAAGGGGTATAGCTATGGATAAAAAAATATATTCTCTGCTGAACCATGCGGATCATGATTTATCATATTATGATGAAACCACAATATCTGAATTCGAAATTAAGAAAATGAAAAAAAATTGGAGAAAAGCAAAAAGAAACGGGGACTGCTATAAATCAGCCAGAGCAGCCTGTATGGCTGTTATTGGGGTTATTGCGATCATTACCCTATTTCATAAACAAGTATATGCAACGGTAAGAAGTATGGCATATGAAATCAATTTTTTAATTGATAAAAATATAGAAGAGTATAAAACAGATTGCAATATAAATAAAAAAGATAAGGGATATACCATTACTTTGAATGAAGTGATTTTAAACAGAGATGAACTGATTGTATCTACAACAGTATCAAGTAAGGAAAAAATAACGGCTGAACATTTATCTATTCAGGGTTATGTAGCGATTACGGGAAAGGGAATTGACAGCGAAAGCGGAGGTTGGGGACAAAATTATGAGAGAGTAGATGATTATACTTTTCATGTAGTTACTGATTTTGATATGAAAGAACTGAATGATATTAATCAGAAATTGCTTATCAATTTAAAAATAACGGAAATCGATTTTCCCTTTTCAACATATGATGAAACAGTTAAGGGAAACTGGGATTTTAAATTTAAAGCCGATGGGGCAAAACTTGCAGAAGCGACAAAATCAATTCCTTTAGACCAGGTCATAACGTTTCCAGACGGTCAACAGATCAGATTTACAGAATATGTGACGAATAATTTAAGTGATAAATTATATTATGAGATTGTTACAGATGAGATTATTGAGAAGTATAAATACTATGGTTTGAGATATGACGTAATGTTAGAAGGCGAAGATAACCATGGAAATATGGTTCACTATGATTCCGGTGGCGGAGATCAAAATGGCGGCAAATTTCTAAGTGTGGAACCATCCAGGCGTGCTGCCGGTGATGCAGAAGAGGTATATTTAAATGTATATGCGAAGCGTGATGATTCGGTAGATGAATATATTGCGAATTATAATGACAATGCAGAGGAATCAGCGAATGCGGGAGAGGATAATTCGGAAGAATATACTTCGCAGGAGGAAACATCCGTAACGGTGGATATGGAAGTACTGGATTCCGAAGCAGCTCCCGATAAAATTTCGGCAGGAATGAAAAAAGTGGGAGAATTCAGCGTTAGAATTCGATAATGATGGACTGCCGGATTGCCGGGTTTATCGTAAGAAATATCTAAGGAGAGAACTCATGTATTATCCTATTCAGATTCCATACATATTAAATAAGAATTTTTCGAAAAATGTCATGTATTCGGAAGAAATAGTTGAATCTCTACAAAACTTTGTGATCTGCTTTTGGGAAATGCAGTCGCGTTCAGATACGGAAAAATCCGTTGAAAATATCATCATAACAGACGGCTGCATTGACCTTGTTGTCGGATATGATGACAGGGAGATTGGCTATGCAGGTATGAGCAAAACTAATTTTAACTATAATATAGATTTGCCGGCCCGTTTTTTTGGTGCACGTCTTAAGCCAGGGGTATTTCATCAACTTACAGGACTACCTGCAAAAACAGCTATGGATACATACATTCCTCTTGATGAAGTGGATAAAAACTTCAACAGTGATTTGTTTTTTTCTCTTTCATTCGAGCAAGCGAAAGAATATTTCAAGGATTATTTTTACAAGATAATTTATGACAAAAAATCTGATTTTTATACTCAGATGTTTGATGATTTAAGCAAAGACCCGCCTCCCACGACAGCTGAACTTTATCAAAGGCTTTATTTCAGTCCCAGGCAGTGCCAGCGGCTTTTTGAGAAGCACTTCGGTATTACTCCGCAAATGGTGCTTTGCATCCTTCGCTTCCAACAATGCCTTGAAGTCCTTACATCGGGCAAGGCAAGTCCCGGGGATATTTTGGCAATCACGACTTATTACGATCAATCTCACTTTATCAAAGATTTTAAGCGAAATATTGGACTCACACCCCTGGAATTAATAAAAAAGTATACAGATTGACGCATTTTTACAATACGATTATCC
>Ga0153953_1000040_pt1 | contig 30059 bp, 42 predicted proteins | sample TSNJ037MetaG_FD_104718 | JGI IMG/M metagenome (GOLD analysis project Ga0153953, IMG submission 104718) | Attine ant fungus gardens microbial communities from New Jersey, USA - TSNJ037 MetaG | ecosystem: Host-associated > Fungi > Mycelium > Unclassified | place: USA: New Jersey, Wharton State...
ATTTGGAATTTTAAAGTAACATCCAGTGGGTCAAGATGAGGTTTGAACGTCCAACCTAATCGCATCTGTCACCATGTGACATTCTGCGTTCAAGTCTCATGCTCCAACAGCTCAGTCATCTCGCCAACTGATACTTCATGTACACAACATCCAAAATTGATTGTAATTGTCATTTTCTTCATACTGTCAATTCACATTGTCAATTACATCACTTTGCCATCACTCTTCTCCGAAGCATTAACTGAGCTCATCAGAGCTATACCTCCTTGGTCTTGTGGCATATTCAGTTATCAATTGTGAGGCTGAATTCTCTAGTTCATTTAAGTACAGTATCTGAGTTCTCATTTACTTCGATGACACGATGCTGGATATGTCTGATGGTTAAAAAGATGTGATAGTGGTGACTGAAGAGGGAAACCTCGCACAGAAGTTAGTAAAGTCCAGCTATGTGTAGGGATATTGATATACATTGTAGCTGTGATTAAGGTCAGATTCTTTTCTGGGTTCTGACAGTATCTTCCATCAAATGTCTTAGGTTACTGAAAAATATACTGCAACTTTGAGAACGCGCGGATTCTCTGCCTTTCACTGGCCGTTTTTATATCTCCGCTGGTTCTTCATCACTCTGCATGTTGCATTTCTTCATGTTTCATGGTGATGAGCAACAGATCTTGCCAAAGGGCTTAGCAATGTCTGGTCAGCTTCATGATCGACACAATCGACACAATTCCTTTCTCCACCTTTCCAGAATGCCATGAATTTTTGGTGACTTTATCATGTTGACATCAGCAAGATATCGGTAGTTTCAAATTCGGTCTTTTCACTGGAAATGGAGCCGCGGTAGATTGAGACGCAAATATAGGCAAAAGTTCGTGAGTTCTCTTTCAAGCTATTTTTCGTGATGTTCAATCGTCCTCCCAAGGTATCATCTCATGATAATTTTCAGGGGCGGCGAATTTCTGATGGAAGCAATAGACACGAAATGTCGTACCAGAGTTTGATACTACATGGTTTGACTTTTGTTGTTTATTCAATGCCTCGGATGTTTCTCTAGCTTTTCTGGCAAGGTTTGAAAAATTTGATGGACAATTTCAGTGCAGCTCAGCTATTTCTTTCGGAGTAATCGCATCAGACCTTGCTCCTAGCGGCCCCGCTGGTGACAAGGATGATAATTCTACGATCGTCGCAATGAGAGATATATCACTTGACTCTCTGAAGCCAGCTGAAAGAAACTTGGATAGGAGGTTCTGGATGACTACTTGTAAAGTACACTTGCACCAAGCACTGGTTGAATGTGTACGATTTCTCCTCAACCTCTTGGTCACCTGTTCCGTTTGAGAGTTCTGATGTACCGCTCTCGTGTTCCGGGCCGCTCGGTTACAATTCAAACGCCCGTTACTTATAGGAGACAGCTGTGTCCTGATAACAAAGTGAGTGACAATGTCGGCGCTGTGTAATGCTACCATTCCATCACTGCTGCACTGCTGTTCAATGCTAATAACAACCCAAAACTAGGTGACTGCTCGCAGAACATGTCGACAGCATTGCCAAATCAATTGAGGCTTTTTGACTATCCTTGTAGGATGGTCCATCATCTGAAAATCATGGATGAGTGCCATTCCTTCTTCCTGATCATTGTGAACGAGGATATGATGGAACTTACTGTAGACTGCCTGTTAATACTCCTGTCATCTTTCGCTCTCCACATGGAAGCTCACCCAAAGCGATAAAGTATGCTGCAGGGAGGAGGCAAGAGAAGCCGTCGAGACTCAGTAAAACGGATTGGAAATCTATTATCCTAGAGAGTGAGCCATCTGCCATCATAGCAGTGAGCCATTAGCATTTGGGAGTCTTAACTTATGCTTTTTATTCCCGGGTGGCAGCTTTCTATTCCCGAGTGGCAGCTTCATCAAATGACAGATGATAAGGAAAGGGAGATGTAACTCGGGAGTAAATTGTCTCGGTTTCGAACTCAACAAACAGAAATTCACTCAGTCGGATGTTGCGAGCTATCCCGAAAGTTGAGATGGAACTCAGGTTTGAATGCTATAATTAAAATTGGTCCAGCACAAAAGCAACTTGAAACAGTTATCTATTGTTAAAGTGTCGAGATATTGTATCTATGAACATTGCTTGATGCTATAAAGTGTACCATACCTGTGAACACTGGTGATACAATACCGAAGTACGTACCGAGGCTCCTACGGCATGCGCGCTGCGTTTCCTGCATTGTCTTCTATAGTACTCGGGAAGTTCTTGTACAAGCCCCTTAGTTGCCCCTTAATCTCGTGTCTACATCAACTACTGAGGTGAGGTTCTTATACCTCGGGTTCACTATCAGAAGCATTATCTGAGCTCATGGTCGAGTGCCGAGTAGATCCTCTACCAGTCACGCAAATGATTTTCAGATACACACTTTGTCATGCACGACATCAGATTTTTGAATAGCAAAGATCAGGTTCATAGGGAAAGAGAGGGCATATTATACATACAAGTGAAAAGAGGCTCTCGATCAAGAAAGAGAAATAAGATACAGAAGGCAATTGAGATCAAGATTAAGGACACGGATATACGACGGAAGAGGAAGAAGAGTCATGGGACAGAAAACGCCACCGAAAGCTGTACCGAGGCTGACACTTATAATTCGTACCGCGCCAGAGATGACCGTCATGCCGTCTGTAGTCAAATATCGCTCAACAGTGCAACGAGTTTCATGGAAGCTCGATCCAGCCAGCCTGGCCAAAGGTGTTCTCTCCTGAGTAGCTGACATAAAGGAAGTTATCTTCATCCCTAATCACAGATTTAATCGAAGGAGCGGGAGGGAAGGGCGACCACACTAACTTGTGTTCTTCGTATATAGCACTCATTAGGGCCGCTGTCGGCGGCAGAACTTCGTCTACAAAAATGAAAATGGCCTTCTCAGGTGCAAGCTTGATACGCTTCCGAATGACATAAACGAATTGGCCAACAGTAAGATCCTTGAAAACCCCTGTCAGAAGTCGATTCCAAGCTCCATGAATGGAGATAACACACAGAGGGCACCAGGTACTTCTTCTTGTCGATGGTGGGGATGTCTGTTCTGTCCGCCTTTTCACAGATGACCTGTTGAATGACTCTGCTGTTGAGTAAACCTATGCGATACCGACATCAAAGACACCAACAGGGATACGATCGGGGTACTTCTGTCTGATACGCTCTGCTTCAGCCTTGCGCTTCTCTGTGAACGTGCGATAGATGAGTGAGATGAACGACGAACATATGCAAGGCTCACCAAAGGGATGCTCATCCTTGAATTTGGATCTCATTGTGAAGTGGAAAGTGGCTGGTGGTAGTGGAAGAGAATCAGAAAGCTAGACACGCACAGGCGGCAAGTGTGACTGCACAACAGACGTCAACAATGCGACGCTTGCTCAGTTGCCTTTCCAAGTCACTGTCCTTCTTCCTCCACGAATCTGTCTTTTTTTGTCACACAGCATCACTGAGCCGAGTCAGTATCTGCCTCAAGTCCCGCATAATCTAATTCGGTTCGACAATTATCAGTGTGCTGACAAATTATAGCGCTCAAATGATCCGTTGACGATATCACGTGATGACATTATCCCGCTACGTCTGACATCCCAGCTCAGCAATACTAATTACAATGCACCTTAGGGTGTTTCTGTTGTTCGTATCTGTTGCATCTGCATTCGCTGTTAATGACACTCTTACTTGGGGTCCCTACCGACCCAACCTCTACTTTGGCTTGCGGCCTCGTTTACCGCAATCGCTCATGACCGGTTTGATGTGGTTTGGCACACATGACTACGCCTCTCTTCAACGTTGGTACCTGAGCTTCCCTTTCGTGGACACGACTTTTGATGTGCTACAATGATCAGATACACGTCATGTTTGTGAACAGAGCGACAAACTTGATACATACACCTGGACTGAGTATGACGCACGGCGAGGAGGAGTGCAAGTAATCAAAGATACCCTTAATAATGCCAAAATAACGACAGAATTCCTCAACCTTGCTGGTGGGGACCATGGTGGAAGCTGGGCTGTTCGAATAAAGGGCGAACCGATTGATTCTGGTATAGTCTTTTCTTCCGGCATGAACATCCTTCATGGATATTTTAGAAAAACTATCCCAAATTTCGACTATCTTCTATTTTGGTCTTGAAGGAATAGGGGGCCTTGAAATGGAAACAGAGGAAGATGAAAATGTACATTTACTTTCAATGCTTTCAGTTGATTACTGACGTCCGCTCCAGGGTGTCGAGGGGCCCATAAAGCTTAAGGGAAACACTCCTGACCTGGAAGACTTCACACTTAGTATCGTAGATGGTGATTCACGCAGAAGCCACTTTCTTAGATGATGTTGACACACATTGTCAGGACCTGGAAACCAAGCTGTCACAACAGGTCGTCATTCAGGCGATTTCGAGGATAGGATTGGAAAGACGCACTTTGTCGGACGTCGATTGGGGGCGGAAGAGGTTTGGCAAGCTAAAGGTATGAATCATGAATGAATATCCTGGTCTGTATCAACATGCCCGCATAAAGAGCATATTTTTAAAGAGATTATTGATCGTGCTCGAGAGGCGATTGAACCTTACCGAGAACCCGAAGTCGGACTTCCGCATCCATCGTGGATTCTTCAATTGCCGGATGACATCTACACTGGTAGCAATCTCTTTGCGTTCCAGAAGTCCTTTGACGGTCCCTTCCAATTCGATGTCTTCTATGAAAGTACAAGTGCGAAACAGGAATTGAATTGTACGTTTGGAGAAGTTATTGATGGGATATACTCAGAGAATTTCAGCTGCATTACTTGATCAAGGAATCCCTTCACTCGTTGAAGCATATGACAAACGTTTCAACCAAATCTTCCCATATCCTTTGGATTTCCCAGTCCAGGACAAACAAAAATTACAAGATTTCTCTAAAGCCATCACTTCTAATCTTCTTGGAGGTGTTGGTTTTTTTTATGGCAACTCTGTTGTCAATAAGAAATTTTCTTATGAATGGGATGAGGATGATGACATTACGGTCGAAGATGAGGATGAAGGAAAAGGTGCACGGTTGACTCCTCCAAAGGCTTTGTTAACTGCCACACCAAGTAGGAGTTTCTTTCCCAGGGGTTTCTATTGGTGCGTGCTGGCTCCTGATCACCATTCTAGATCATAATATCCTGGCAGGGATGAAGGATTTCATCTTCTCCATATCGGACAGTGGGATAACGACTTCAGGTGACCTTTAATATATCCTGACTAGGTCGTGGGCTTAATATTTGACTGGGAAGCCTTGAAATATTGAAATCCTGGATCGACCTAATTGACGACGATGGCTGGGTTGCTCGCGAACAAATCTTAGGAGAAGAAGCACGAAGCAAGGTCCCCCAAGAGTTCCTGACTCAAGTACCAAACTATGCGAATCCTCCCACGCTCGCCATGGCTGTCACTGCTTTTATCGAGCGTTTGAAGGAGGTTTCTTCGAAGAAAGAACCTTCTGACCGGGAGTTGGGAATGGACTTTGGAACGAGTCCAATACAAGCCCCTTTCTTCACCGATGCCCCGAATGCGGGCGGTGAGAGCCAATACCTGAATAATCCGGATCTTGCCCTTTCTTTCCTGAGGTCTATTTATGTGCCCTTGAAGAGACACTACGATTGGTTCAGGCGCACTCAACGTGGTCAAATCAAGCAGTACGGTAGGAAGGCCTATTCACGTACCGAGGGTTATCGGTGGCGTGGAAGGTCCGAGCAGCATGTTTTGACGAGCGGTATGGATGATTATCCTCGAGGCCCTCCCCACGCGGGCGAGTTACATCTGGACTTGATTTCTTGGATGGGATTTTTCACCAGGACTATGAAGGGGATCGCGGAGTTCATTGGAGATACAGAGGACGCCATAACATTTGCAGAGATTGAAAAAGCTATCATAAATAATATTGAAGGTGGGACGCACACCCCTGTCATCCTTTCGAATTTATTCAGTCTTCTTTCCAGACTTGCACTGGGATGAGGAAGAGCAAATGTATTGCGATGCCGACGTTGATGAAGATGGTAAGAAATGATGATCTCTGTTTCTCTCGTGTTTTAATTGCTGGCTGCTCACAGAGGAATCGTACCATGTCTGTCACAGAGGCTATCTTTCGCTCTTTCCATTACTACTGGAGCTTCTTCCCGCTGACTCACCTCATTTGTCTGCTATCCTTGATATTCTTCATGATCCTGACCACCTTTGGTCCCCATATGGTTTGCGCAGTCTATCTAAATCACATCCCGATTTTGAACAGGGCGAGAATTACTGGAGAGGACCAATTTGGGTTCAGATGAACTATCTCGCCCTGCGCGCTCTGCACAATGTAGGTCATCGATACTGATAATAAATAATCGATACATCACTCCCTTCCATTAGACTTATGCCGCACGGGAGGGTCCCTACCAACAGAGGGCGAAGAGAATCTACGATGAACTGCGTAAAAACATAGTGACTAATGTTTTCAAGGTCAGTTGGATTGTCCGATTGAGTTCAAACAGTCACTGATTGAACAACATAGGAGTATGAACGGACAGGTTATGTCTGGGAACAGTATGATGCAAGCACTGGAGAGGGTAGACGAAGGTGAGTTGTTTGAATATTGCATGAATGATTCGTCGTAAAAGTTTATTTCAGCCATCCGTTCACTGGTTGGACTTCACTGACGACACTCAGTATGTTTTTATTGGTTTGCTTTCGGAGAAACAAAGCGCTAACCGTGCGATCGTACCTCAGTTCTGACAGAGAAATATTAAGGAGATTTCATGCCAATAAAGTAGGGTGTTGCCGAGCTGTTTTTCGATACCTATAATCACCTTCGATTGTCCAATAAAAATACATGATTGACTGCCAGGGCCCGGGCCAGTTCCTGTTCATTGGCTTGGATGATGAATGTTCATGAAAAAGGTGATCATATTCTTCGCCCCCAATCGGAGATTGGATTTTGAATATTATTTCACAATTTGGTCGGCGTGTGGCTCCCACGTTGAAGCAACACACACCCTGGGAATTCTGCTGGGTTTGCCATGACCGGTCTTCCGCGAGTACAGCACGGCCATAGCCATCTTAAGGTCCTTGTATTTTTTTTCTCTCGCATGTTGGCCATCATTGTCTTTTAACCTTCGACCAGTATGAGTGTATCATCCAGTTCCGACGACGGTGCTTTCGCTCGCTTGCCCAGCAACATCCTCTATGATATCTTCAATCTCCTCAAACCCTGGGAGCTGCTCTGCCTAGCTCGCATCTCGGAACGCATCCAACGTGTGTCGCTGGGCATTTATTATAGTCGCAGAGGCGTCGACGTCTCTCCTACTGGTGTCATTGACATTACCAGGGAGGAAGATTATGATTTACTATCCCTCCTCCGCATTACCACCTTCTTCATCAAAACCGGCCACATCTCTGTTGTCTTTGTTTTTCCAAAATGGAACTTGATGGAGAACATAAGTAACCTCACTCTCATTTTGATGAGGCTTGTTTCAGTGGATATGATCACTCTCCAGTTTCGATTCGACCCCGAGACCTGCATTGAAGAAGAACAACGGACCGCACTTCTGGCTACCGAAGCTAGATCGCCAACAAACAAGGGTTTACCAAAGGCATTACAAACTTTGTTTTCTACAGCCTTTCGCGTTGCCACTATGGTGCGTATTCTAGAGTCGGAACAACTGTTCAAGATGGTTGGAGGCAACCTGAACAACAATCTTACCGTGCTCCCAAATGCTCCTGTGATCAACGAGTACAAGATTGCCGCCAAGGTTCATATGAACAAGATCGCACAGCTTGCCCACAGGAAACAGAAGGAGAAAGCGCCCACGATCCGTCATGAATCCTCTATCGTGATACTCGACATTCGTTCACTGGTCCTCATCGTTCCACCACTCCTTCCATGGACTGTCACGTGCCTTAATTTCCTCTCAAAACTCCGGTATCTATCATTCACGACCGATTCAGATGACCAAGTTTCCTGGGGTCCACTCCTTTCTAATCTTCATATCCCATCATTGGTTCAACTCACAATGAGTAGTAGTTCCTGTACCCTGGGCGACCTTGCGAAGTTTTCCAAACGCCACTTACGGATGTCAGTCCTTGATATCCGGGATTTTGCCCCTTTGCCAACTGAAGCGCCAAAGGCAGTGAACTTTGCGTTCAGGCATCTGATCTCAATTACTGCGCCTAGCGAAGTACTTAGTGTTTTTCTCTCTTACCCGACCGAGGTTGCACCAATGCTCAAGGAAGCTCATTTTGCCATAACAGTCACTGAGGCCCATCCATTCAACCTCCCGCGGGCGCGGAGGGCATTGGCTTCTGTCATACAGCGACTACAGAGTTTGGATGTATTTGGCCTCGTCGTAGTATACGAAGTTGGTGAATCACCGTTTGAAAAAAGTCTGGAAGCAGAAGAGAAAAAACAGCTTGTACCACTCATCAGCATGCTCACTCTCCGTCTCGATGATGATCTTGGTGTCAATGTTTTTGGACAGCTGATTGACTGGATCACAGAATTCGCGCACATACGCGAACTGAGGCTTCAATCAATCTACCCTTATCTATACCCTATCCAGGCTACTCTGCCGAAGAATGCGATAGGAGCGGAGGAGAAAGAAAGGAGAAGAGAGGCCTTCCGTGAGGAGCTTACTTCCAGATTATCTGCAATGGAGAAGCTAGAAGCTTGCGATCTTTTTGGAAAGAGATACCCTTAAATCTGGCTCTATTGAACCAAACCGGTAGATCGCTCCAATCACTCAAAGCTAGAACCGCAGCTACAGGGGATATGTCAAAAAAATCGGTCATTTTTGACCAGGCAACAGGGTTATACATTTTATCTGCTTTTATTTAATGTTCTCTTTTCTGTATCTCTCTTTCTCATCTGATATTGCTCTTTTTTGGGTATCTGTCTTGGGTTATGGCTGACATGTCAGGTCAAGGTCGCTTTCTGATTCTCGTTGATCAAGCATTGAGGGATATAGCTTTCTTTGGATGAACAGTAGTAACCTGTAAGTAATATGCTCCAAATAGATGTTTGCTTCTGGAATGTTGCATATGCACTTGCATTTGGGTTTCATCAGATATAACTCCAAGGATACTACTGTATGGATGGATGTAGAGATAGAAAAGTACATGAAAGCATATTTTACAGCCATGACAAGATGTATCACGAGCGAGCAATATTCCACAGGCTCTGGACATCGTCAAAGCTAGGTTCTTCTGGTGATCTGATGTCAACAGCGTGGAGATCCCCAGACTGAGATCCTGTGCAAAGAACTGATTTGCGAGAACGAAATTTACGGGAAATGAGAGGGACTCACGAATCAACATCTTGGTTATTCGCCCATATTTGTCGGCCACAGGCTCAAATCCTAACGACTTAAATATCGCAAGCCGCAATCTGAGGCAAACATTTTAGTAAGGAAGACGGTGCAGTAGATCTACTTACATAGAGCCATCTAGTTCCTTCTCATGTTCCGTTGCAGGGTCATATTCCTCAAGCTTCCTCACCCCCTCTTTGAGAGCTGCCAATTCAGCTTCTTTACTTCCGATCTCGCTTTCTATTTCACCGATGGCTTTTATGAGAGAGAACTTCCTGCTGTCAAATTTGTTAAGGGTGGAAGCATGTGCCTCTAATGATGGGACAGATTCTGGGCGAGTAGACGAGATACGAGCCGCTTCGAGCACTTTGGATAATGCTAATCACGGTAATCTGGTGATCGACAACTTTTAACAATATGTAGTCAAGGCTACCTTTGAGATTTGCATGCGCTTCTTCAAGTTCTTTTTTTCTTTTAGTTTCCGAAGCGGCGAGTTTCTGCTCGGCATCAACTATATTCATATAGTCGTCTTTAGGATCTATGATGGGTCGCATTTTACGGATAGCCTCTCTGAATGGCATGAGTGTCCTATGCTGATTCAAGTAGTACGCGCATTACCTACATGGCTTCTTGGGCATCAATGGACATCTCTCGTGAAGGGGATGTTAGGTTACTGGTCCTAACTGGAACATGAAGCGCGATAGTCATGTGATCCTCACGAGACGGGTCAATTAATCTTTTCGAGAGGATAAGATCGTTTGGGTATTCAGGAGGCAGAACCTAAGGCTATGCCAGAAACAATTCAATGTTTTCTGCCACAAATGCACAAACCGGAAAACAATGGTATGTTCTTAAGTTGACACAACGATTCCAGCTCCGAAACATAGTGAAATATGGTACACTAAACAACCGTGAAGATGGACACAAAGGATAACAACCTTTCGTATACTAATCAAAGAGAGTCTAGAGTTCCGTGAACTGCGCCTGGTCGAAACTCAGCACAACACGTGTTGTTTAGCAACCAGAACCGCATACCCTGAGCGCGGGCTTTACGACCCAGATCTTCTTCTCTCTACACTTCTCGCTAACCTCCCTTATTTTCGCTTCGATCGCAACCTTAGTCACTTTGTGAGCTCTGAGCTCTTGATATATGGTCTCTACTAGCAGTACAAAGCTGGTCATTTGAAGCTCGGATATTTTGCTGAAGAGGTAAGGAAGGTGTGCATCCGGGAAGGAGCTCTTCAGAACTGGGGCAGACCTCTTGCTAGCAGTCATCAAAGTATCAGGCATAGGCGCGCCATTGGCATTGGTAGTAGAAGTATTTTGTCCAGGAACATCTGACACGTTGGAAGCAGCTGCATAGGGAGCAGACGTGATTGTAGGGTTTTTGAGGCTTGCTCTATATTCCTCGACGCATGTTGATACAAATGTGAACGGATCGATAGGAAAGGTTGTGTCTGCAGCAAGATTACAACAATAAAAGCAGTGCAGACATTAATAAGCTCACCATTGAATAATTGTATCCGATATGAATTGAAAGGTTCGTACTCGCACTCGCCAATTCTTGTTTCCCAGCATGGTCCTTTTGAGAATGGTATCAGTGGGACCACGACCTTGCGTTTTTTAACCTTTTTATCCGGCTCTACAGTTTTGCGCTTCGGTGGAGGTGGAGGCATATCCGAAAAATCAGGAAACCCAGGCGGTGATGCATCCCGGACAGTTTGATATATTTCAGGTTCTTCGTCATCGTCTACTAGCCAGCTATCTAGATCCGAGTCGGCTTCCTCTGAGTCGACGTCCTCTCCATCATCTTGCAGGACATCATCTACATCTCCCATCGGCTCTTCTTCCCAATCTTCCCCACTGTCATAATTATAATCGAATTCCACAACATCCTTACCGAATGGCCGTCGAGGCCCTATGATCTTCGAACTCCGAGTCCATGTCCCAAAATACCCGGGTCGGGCATCTTCATGATACATCAAGATTTTTGCAGGGAAAAGTTCACGGTCTTGTAACTGATTGAGAAGTGTCCGAACTTCATTGTCGTCTCCCACAATCTCTGCCTCAGAGAGTCTTGTCATGACGTCCTGAATAGAGCATGGATTGTATATTCTGAAGCCAGAACCAGAACCCTTCCGTCTAGGTCTTGGAAGTCTTGAACGATCAAGGGGTGAGGGTAAGGAAGTCAAGATATTACTTAGTCGTTCTGAGCAAGAAGGGTCAGCGATGTCCCTGGAAATTATGAAGACAAGTATACCTTGCGCTGTCATAGAACTTACGTCGACTGAACCGGATCTCGAATCTTTCTCTATAACATCACCGAATCCCTCTTCTTCATCATTGGAGTCAAGATAAATGACTCCTGAACTGTTGAGGACCGCCACTTCTTTCCCTTTCTGCCTCCTCGAATTTTTGAAATAGTTAGCTGGAGCCAAAATGCAACCTTTCTTAAGGGAAAACGACTTGAATATCCTCTCATAGTCGCTAAGAGCAGATGACCTGGTGCTCATTTCCCTCCCATTGGGACTAGGAGCAGGAGGCCCCTGGGGCTTGGAGAAGAACTTAGCCATCAGTGTTCGTGATTTATTCTGAGCATCCTTTGCTTTCTTTTCCTTCTCCACTTTGGCTGCCCTCTTTTCTAACCTTTCCCTCTCCTGGAGAAAGAGTGGACTTGATCATTCTGCTAAAGAAAAGGACAACGATCAAGGTCTCACCTTGGCCAGTTTTTCTGGATCCTGAGGCCTTTTAAGGCGGCTAGATCCGATAATTTCCCTGGCATTCTCGACGCTTTCATCGTCTTGCACTTGTACTGTGTTGATGGGTGAAAAGGTTTTCTCTTGATCAGTCATATTGATCAGTGAGAGGGCCTCCGTTTTGTTCGACAGATCTTTGCTAGCCCGATTCGTGCCTTTGGGATCAAGGATGTCATCTCTCTCCGCTTGACTGAGAGCCTCAAAACCGTGTCTAAGCTGTTCTTTTGCCTAGGAAAGGCATCAGGGATAGCACACAGTTCTGAACGTTCATCTACCTGTATACGCTCCAATGACCGCGCCTCAAGCTTCTCTCGTGCACTCTTAGGTAACCAATCTCTGTGGTTTGGCTGAACCTCCCACCGCCACACGCACATAGCCGCTGGCACCTTCAAGCCGGTCAATGAATCAAGGCCATAGTTATTGCGCGAAAGAACCAATCTGATAGCCTGTTCTATTGCTTGAAGTGGAAGAACCGATTGAGCAGAATCCATTTCGGTATCTTCCTGAGGTGGCATTATAACATGTTGTATGTGTTTCCCCAAAGCCGCGAGAGTTTTATCGCTAAAGGGACTCGTCCACATCAGTTTGCAGTTATCTCCATAATATTAGTCACCTCTCGTGTCCGAGTTTGGCTATCAGCGGCAAGTGCTCTTCAGGAAAAGTTTGTAAAGTTTGATCATGGTCTCGACTTTGCTGTTCAATCATCTCCCGAAATCTGACGATTTCTAGAGCGCGGTATCAGATATCCGGATACTGCCAAGGCTCAAGTCACACCTTGCAGCGTTTCCGACAGCTGCTCCAGCGATATGGGCTTTTGTTTGAAAACAACCTTGCCATTCCTCAGCTCCGCAATTACAGGTTTCTCTAGCAGAGAAGAAACGCGGTTTGAGTAAGGGGTTTGGCAAAGATACGGATATATCATACTCTCGGGACTTTGCAATGTCACTAACGCCTCTGAGTCAAGTAAAAAAAACTCGAAGGACGGAATCAGACAAACCTTTGAAAGCGCCTTCATTCATGCTAATAACACAGCTGTGCAGGAGACAAAAGTGCCACGTGCGCATCGACGCGATCGTAACAGCCATTACTGGCGCGTCTGTCACACTTCTTCCCTCAAATGGCCACCAATTTTTTCAGCTCAAAATCAAAAACTGTAAAATCCACTGTGGGTCCTACGCTGCAACCGTGGATTGAAAAGTAGTGAGTAATATCATGAATTCTGGCAGAGATTCGACTGACATCTCTAGTCGACCGAAAACGATCGATGATGTATCTGCCCAAGAACATACTATCGCAGTGTTACAGAAGAGTTTGACATCAACAAATGTAAGTCGGCTCCTGGAATTCATGTTCAAAACCCTTAACATAACTAGCTTTCTCATATGCTTTTCTATGGACCTCCAGGAACAGGAAAGACCTCAACAATCTTAGCTTTGGCGCGCCAGCTCTTCGGGTATGTTCTAATATCATTGCATGCAGCTGTCTCGCACTTATTTCCAATCATCCAAGACCAGATAACTTCAAGAATAGAGTGCTTGAGCTCAATGCCTCAGATGAACGAGGTATTGCCATCGTCCGCGAGAAAATCAAGAATTTTGCTCGCCAAACTCCTCGAGCACAAACCATCGCTTCCGACGGCAAAACATACCCATGTCCTCCTTTCAAGATCATCATTTTAGATGAAGCGGATTCCATGACACAAGATGCTCAAGGTGCTCTCCGACGAATCATGGAAAGCTACGCTCGAATAACACGTTTCTGTCTCGTATGCAATTATGTTACCAGGCAAGCATTTTGACATCTCCTGCCTTGGCACGTACTACAATCGTTTGATCAGGATTATTGAACCTCTTGCTTCCCGTTGCTCAAAATTCCGCTTCACACCTCTCAATTCTGAAGCAGCAATGTCACGTTTAGTTTATATTGCAGAGGAAGAACAAGTGGATGTGACAAAATCAGTCCTCCAGACTCTCATCAACGTTTCCAATGGTGACCTTAGACGTGCAATCACTTACCTTCAATCGGCCTCCCGACTTGCTTCGGCATCTAACCCACCAGCACCCATTCTCTCATCCGACATCCAGGAAATTGCAGGCGTGATACCTGATAAAGTAATCAATGATTTCGCCATAGTGCTGGGTATTGATGTTGAGGACGGGGCAATGGACGTAGACGGCAATGCCAGAAAAACAGACTTCTCAACTATACAAAAGAGCGTTAAAATGATCGTCCGAGAGGGTTATGCTGCAACGCAGCTACTCTCCCAGGTAAATTCCTGCTCCCAATCTCGTCACAATCCCCGCTCAATATCTAATCATAGATTCATGACTTAGTGGTTCTCAATTCCCTACTGAATAGCAAACAAAAATCAGCATGTGCACTAATATTTGCGGAAGCTGACAAGGCGCTCTGTAACGGTTCTGACGAAGAACTCTGGATTCTTGATATTGCACTTCGGGTGAATAAGGCCGTTACCTCTTGAAAAGTGTTGTGAAGACAATCCTAAATTACTGAGACTGATGCATTTTCATCCATCTTCACATGTGTTTGTACTTTTATATACTAACCTTCGTTGGAACTATGATGAACACAAAATACGAAAGAGCATGGATTATCATGAAATGGTATCATTCTAGCCATCTACATCCTCTGTAGGACATCAAAATCAATAACCTACAGTCAAGACTTCCCTGGCAAAAAATGGAAACCATGATATAACAAAGGGTAAGAAAGAAAAAGGAGACAACAAAGGAAGGGATAGGTGGACTGCATATACAAGGCAGAGAGATGCAAGGCGGTACAGTAGTGATTGTCAATAATTAACTTCGTTGAGTACCAGAGGTAGCTTTTTGGAAGGCACGTTTAACATTGAGACGAGCCTTGTTGAGATCATCCGCCGTCGAATCTTCCATCTCCAGCTTCTCAAGGGCACGTGCAAGCTCAGCTTCAACCTGACCCTTGGCTCCGCGCTTAAGTTTCATGCCAGAATCGGGAGACGTAATAGTGCTTTCGACCTGGTGGATATAAGCCTCGAGATCAGACTTGGCTTCATGACGAGAGGTGAATTCCTTGTCAGCAGCCTTGAACTGTTCAGCGTCCTTGATCATCTGCTCAATTTCGGCAGACGAAAGACGACCAACAGAGTTAGTAATATCTAAGATAATGGGTCATGATTCATCCTTTCAAACAAAGATGCCCACTCACTGATAGAGGCTTTGCGGCCGGAAGTGCGATCCTGAGCGGTGACCTTCAAGAGACCGTTGGCATCGACTTCAAAAGTGGTCACAAGCTCAGCCTGGCCACGGGGCATGGGAGGGATGCCAGTGAGTTCAAACTCGCCAAGAAGACGGTTGTCACGGCACTGCGTACGCTCACCCTCATACACAGGGAAGGTAACGGTTGTCTGGTTATCCTCGACAGTGGTGAAGACACGAGACTTGTTGGTGGGAATAGGGGTATTCCGGGGAACAACAACACCAAAGACATCCCCATGCATGGCAACACCGAGGGATAGGGGAGCAACATCAAGGAGAACGAGGTCCTTAGTTTGATCAGAGGTTTGACCAGTGAGGACGGCAGCCTGAACGGAAGCGCCGTAAGCGACAGCTTCGTCAGGATTAATAGACTTGTTGAGGGTGCGGCCACCAAAATAGTCAGAAACGAGCAACTGAACCTTGGGAATCCGAGTAGAGCCACCAACAAGGACGATATCGTCAACCTTGTCACGGGGCATCTTGGCATCCTTCAGGACTTTCTCGACAGGTTCAAGAGTGGATTTAAACGAAGCAGCATTAATCTCTTCGAAGCGAGCACGGGTGATGTTGGCAGAAAAATCTTCTCCCTAGACAATAAATCAAGTTCTGAAGCTTTGGGGGAAAGGGTATTGTAGGCCTACCTGATACAAGGAGTCAACCTCTACAGTAGTTTGCGTAACACTAGAGAGGGTCCTCTTTGCACGCTCGCAAGCAGACTTCAGACGTCTGAGAGCACGAGCATCGTCTGTGATGTCAAGCTTGGTTTTCCTCTTGAACTCGTTCTTGAAGTGTTCAAGGAGTGCATTGTCGAAATCCTCACCGCCGAGATGGGTATCACCAGCAGTTGCCTTGACGGCAAAGACACCACCATTGATATTCAAGAGCGAAACATCGAAAGTTCCTCCTCCGAGATCAAAGATGAGGACATTCTTTTCCGTCTTGGACTGGCGATCAAGGCCATAGGCGATAGCAGCAGCAGTAGGCTCATTGATGATACGAAGAACATCAAGACCAGCAATGGCACCGGCGTCCTTGGTAGCAAGGCGTTGTGAGTCGTTGAAGTAAGCAGGAACACTGGTTTTGCCAGGTGATCAACTATCCTTGACAATGAAGACAGATTTTACGCACGTGATGACAGCCTTATTGACAGTCTTGCCGAGTTTAGCCTCGGAAATTCCCTTCATTTTGGTGAGGACCATGGACGAAATTTCTTGAGGAGAAAGTATTTTGTCCACTTTTCCATGATTGACTTTGATCATGGGGGAGCCATCCTTCTCGACAACCTCAAATGGCCAATGAGAGATATCCTGCATCAGGTGCTCAGGCTACTTATGTGACTAAATAGACCGAACTACAAACCTTCTTCACATCAGGATCGCTAAAAAATCACCATCAAGCACATGTAACAGACTGGAGCACAAAACTCACTCATAACGACGGCCGATGAGGCGCTTGGCGTCAAAGACGGTGTTTTTAGGGTTCATGGCGGCCTGATTCTTGGCGGCATCACCGATCAGGCGTTCATCGCCGTGGAAAGCGACGTATGATGGCGTAGTACGGTTTCCCTCTGTAAAAAGTACGATGAAAAAAATGACGATGACCAATAGGAAAACGGATTTACGGTCGTTGGCAATGATCTCAACACGGTCATTCTGCCAAACACCCACACAGCTGTTCGACAATCAACATGGGAGGACTGATGACCGGATCGTATCGTAGCACAACTCACGAGTAAGTAGTACCGAGATCGATACCTATAGCACCTTCAAAAATGTCTTCTGCCGTTGCCATTCTAATTTTTGGTGGTCGAGTAAAGGGAGTTAGAGGCGAAGGTAGACGTGAAAAAAAAATCGATGGGTGAGGTAAGCAAAACACTTGAATTTTGCACAGCCACCAACGCATTCCTCATGCACTCCCAGCATATCCGTTCATGGTTAGTTGCTGGTGCTGGCCGGTGCTCGCAGAGCGTTTTCTCACAACCTCATTGTATAATCCAAGCTCGCTCAGTGACTCTTGGAGCAGACTCCGAAGAATTGCATCGGCTCACCACACCCGCAGATTGGGATGAATTCACCACACGGAGGAAACAACTCGGACTGCTAAGTGGGTGACTTGATACTTCACGTCCAGTCGATCTAAGACTCATCAGCATTTTCTAGTAAACCAATTTTCTCAGTATGGCTCCGACCAAATTCCAAATACTTCGTTCAAGCCACGAGATTCTTTGCACAAGCCTCGAGCGGAAGCAACCATCTCAGCACTTCTAGCCGCCGGCGCGCATTTCGGTCATGCATCAACGCGGATGAACCCCAACTTCATGCCTTACGCCTATGGCACTCGCGCAGGCATCACCATCATCGACCTGGATCAAACCCTCCCCCTCCTCCGTCGTGCTGTCAACGTCGTACGGGAAGTAGCCCGGCGACGGGGCCAAATCCTTTTCATTGGATCGCGTCCAGAACTCCAGCCTGTAGTGCAAAAAGCTGCCCAACGCCTTGGGAAGCAAGGTTATGCTGTCACTGATCGTTGGGTACCGGGAACTTTGACAAATCGGCAGCATTTCTTCGGTCCCGACATCAAAAAGATCAAAGCAATCCCCGATCTAGCCATTATACTTAATCCTACAAACAATCTGAGCGCCATTCGGGAGTGTGCTACTGAGCATGTCCCGACCATTGGTGTCATAGACTCGAATGTCGACCCACGGCTTGTAATGTACCCTATACCGGCCAATGACGAAAATCCAAGGACAGCGGAGCTCATTTCTGGAGTCCTGAGCATCGCTGGAAAGGAAGGCATTGCCATCGGTACAATGCAATTAGAGGCGTCGTTGGAAAATCATAAAAAGCGACAAAGGCGATCTAAATTCAATCACGAAGCATAACTTGATTGTGAGTTCACTATCCTGAATGGGATGTCAATACTCAGAATAGATAGAAATGCTTCGAACTAATACGAACGCATATTACCTAAACCATTTTAATGTTTCTGGACATGACCTGATGCGACATATCGAAATCATGTTCATACAGCGCTTCGATATAATTCAAGATTTCTGGTGCATATCCAAGCTTGGCACGGGCATTGATAAAAATCAGTTGAATGGACTCCGGATACAGAGTGTGATTCCCAAGTTAATTTGTGACTGATTGCAGGCAAATTACTCGAAAGTTGATGATGCGTCCATGTTGACATAGTTGGTTCTAGCCACCACGGCTTGTGCCACTGAGTTTCACGCAGTGTTCATGACCATAGAAGATATAATTGGTAATCCATCCTTACGTTTCCCCCTTTCTGCCTACGGCGCCGCCGGAGATTGATAACTCCAAAGGTCGAGAACCACCACCACGCTCGGAAGTAGGGTTGGGTAGTATTCTGATTGGAAAACAGTGGAATGCGAACGTTGGTCAGAAGTCCAAGACACTGGAACAAATTCATTGGGTCCATGCACATCATCTTTGCAAACATTTGACTGCATTTTGCTCACTTGCGTTTCACGTGGCGTAATCAGTGTACATAGACAATAAGAACAGTAAATATCATCATCGATTATTCGGAAGTGAAACCGCTTGAGCCATTTTTCGGTACCATATCTACGGACTTGGAGGTCAAGTGCCACCAATGATGTCATTGACCTCCGCTAGCCCAGTAGTACATTTTCTGCTGCCTTAAGGATTTTTCTCAGTCCAAGATTACATTCAAGCGCCTAGCCTCTCGTAGCCAGGCTCAGTGACTGCTCAGATACTATTTTTTGTAAACTTGCTGCCACTGGTTGCCACTTTTGGTAACCTGACCGCCATGATTGCGCCATACTCCCTTGATATCGCACAACATTGGGATATTAACTTTTGATGACTTTCTACAGATCACGACTCGAATTGCGAAATCTGTTCTACCTAGATCAGATCACTTCAGGCACTTGTTGCAGACAAGAGTGAGGTCTTAGTGGAACTACCTTTTCGGGTTTACGGTCCACTGACATAGAAAACTCGCCTGCCCAAAATATTTCGTTTCCCATCCACCATGGTTCCCGCTATTCTCAAGTCTTCCAGCAAAAAGATTGTCAACTATCCAGAAAATGATATTGACACGATATCTTCCAAAGACTGTCTATCACGCTTCTGGACAAATCCTTTCCCTGCTGTGCGTCGAGATTCATGAAAGTCTACGAAACCTCTTTCGCTGAAACCAGACACATGACAGATTAAGAGTTATTTTCTGGGCCTATTCCCTATTTTGACTTGGATTCATCGATACAGTTCGTATTTCAAGCTGTTTACTTACGTGCTCATCGGCGGATTCACTGACTGAATTTTTCTCAGATGTTGGGTGGCTTACCGGGGACCTCATTGCGGGCTTGACCGTCGGCATTGTCGTCGTTCCACAAGGAATGTCCTATGCTCAGGTACAGCATCATCCGCATTTTAAATCTCACAGCCAATGCCTCACAATCCCTGGCACAGATTGCTACCTTGCCTCCTGAATATGGCCTTTACTCGTCTTTCGTCGGCGTGTTTTTCTACTGTGTATGATTGTATCTCTCCACTCGGAGCCGAGAGCTCATCAATCTTGTCAGTTCTTTGCCACCTCCAAGGATGTTACCATCGGGCCTGTTGCCGTCATGTCACTCACTGTTGCGAGTATCATCAAGCATGTACAGCACTCACATCCAAATCAGTGGGCAGGTCCGGTTATTGCATCTGCAGTAGCCTTGATCACAGGTTTCATTGTTTTGGCAATTGGCTTGTTGCGCCTTGGATGGCTCATAGAGTTCATTCCGTTGCCTGCTGTCAGTGGGTTTATGACAGGATCTGCAATCAACATAGCTGCAGGCCAGGTTCCTGGGCTCATGGGCATTTCGGGGTTTGAGTAAGTGACCTATCTATCCAATATCATTGATTGTGCTCGAACAGTGCTTCTCAGTACTCGAGCTGCAACGTATCAGGTCATCATCGATACGCTCAAGGGCTTGCCTCATACTACGTTGGACGCTGCATGGGGTCTCACAGGTCTTTTCGTGTTATACTTTGTTAGGTACATTTGTCTCTGGGGTGCAAAACGATGGCCTCGCCAAGGTGCGTAAACCAATGTATGAAATCTGCATTCAAATGCTGACGAGATGATTAGCCCGTCTGTTCTTTTTCATCGGTGTTCTCAGGAATGCATTCGTGATTCTAGTGTTAACCATCGCTTCCTGGCTTTATTGCCGCCGACGAAGAGACTCGATGGGAAATTTCCCTATCAGAATCCTTAAGGACGTTCCCGCGGGGCTGAAACATATTGGTAGGCCTTTCATTGACAGCGAACTCGTCTCCACGATGGCACCCGAGCTACCGGTCGCGACTATCATCTTGTTTTTGGAGCACATCGCTATTTCTAAATGTAAGTATCCTATTTCGTCAATGTCGCGTAGTATTAATTGATCTGAACCGGGATAGCCTTCGGTCGTTTAAATGGCTATAAAATCAATCCCAACCAAGAGCTTATTGCCATCGGCGTAGCAAACACTATTGGATCGTGTTTTGGTGCTTATCCATCCACTGGTTCCTTCTCTCGGTCCGCATTGAAATCTAAATCGGGTGTCCGTACGCCACTGGCTGGCATCATCACCGCAATTGTCGTCATCGTGGCTCTCTACGGTCTCACGGATGCCTTCTATTGGATCCCGAATGCTAGTCTCTCCGCTGTCATTATTCATGCTGTTGCCGACTTAGTTGCATCTCCCGAACAAGTTTATAGGTACTGGCGTGTTTCGCCACTCGAGTTCATTATCTGGCTTGCCGCCGTTTTCGTCACGATATTCTCATCGATTGAGAATGGCATCTATACCTCAATTGCCGCTTCACTTGCCCTGCTTTTGATTCGTGTTGCTCATCCCCGTGGCTCATTCCTTGGCAGAGTTTTCCTTGAGCCTGAGTTGGGGTCAAACCAAAGGACCAGGGAGATCTACATCCCCTTTAACAAGAGTGGCATCGATAATTCGACTGTGAAGGTGATACCGCCTGCCCCTGGGGTTCTTGTTTACAGATTTGAGGAAAGCTACCTGTATCCCAATTGTTCAATCGTCAATTCTACACTCGTAGATTATGTGAAGGAGAACATGCGCCGTGGAAAGGACATCAGTGCCGTTTCACTTCGTGACCGTCCTTGGAATGATGCCGGTCCTCGGAATAGCTCTGTTCTTCTCCAAGCATTGAATGAAAAAAAGCCGAATTTACATGCCATTGTCCTTGACTTCTCTACTGTGTGAGTGAGCCAAAATTTTCACTTCCACAGCGGGCTTGACAGATTGTGTGTTGAATTCCAGGTCTCATATTGATACCACAGCCGTTCAGGCTCTGATCGATGCTCGCACCGAGATAGAACGCTGGACTGATTACCCAGTCGAGGCAAGCCATAATTTATCAATTAAGCGAAACGAGAATTTGACAGTTTCAAACAGTTTCACTTTGCAACTATTCTATCACCTTGGATACGTCGAGCACTTGTGGCTGGAGGATTTGGTTATGGCACATCACATTCCAAGGCTCCCCGTGAGATTGCTGCTGTTGTCCCTTATCGGGATGGAAGGTCGCCAGATGACATTTCCATTCGTGCAACCAGTGACCTTGAGAGTGGTGACACCAAAACAAACATACGAGAAGGGGGCCAAAGCATTGATAACGTTTGGGAACCCTTGATGTCAAGCCATACACCTTTCTTCCACCTTGATCTTACCTCTGCTGTTCGTGCTGCTGAAAGTGGCTTGGACAGAGTAGCGCATTTTGATGTCAAAAAGACTGAGGGTTCACAAGACAATTAATCCACTTTAAATGTAAATATGTATCACTGTATCCCCGTTGCTTCATCTATATCCATTGTCATTTTTTGAATGTTCCACACGGACCTATTTACGCTTCAATTTGTAGTCTGATACTTTGCACCACATGTTATTAAGTTCCAATTGATTGAGAAGGATACTATCAGTCGAAAGGTAGAACTGCAATTAGCACAATAAATCTACAGGTATCAAGTTTACATCAGTTGTCCAACTACGTGTATCATGCCTGGTCGCGGGGTTGGCCTTGCTGGAGTTCATACCAATGTTCTGTAAAGAAGAGATCAATAGACGTCAAATCAAATTGATCGACCATACCTTCAGCTTGTTGGAGTGCGCGAACGTTACCGCCGAGTTTATTTATGGTCTCGATGTACTCATCTTCTTCGACACTATCGAAGACAATACCTCCACCGGCTTGTAGGTAAGCAGTACCATCCTTGAATACCATGGTTCGGATGGCGATACAAGTATCCATCGAGTCATCTGCGAAGTCGAAGCGACCGACAGCTCCTGCGTAGACTCCACGCTTCTCTTGCTCCAAAGAAGCAACGATTTCGATGGCCTTGATTTTAGGGGCTCCAGAGACTGTTCCAGCAGGGAAGATAGATCTGAAGGCATCAAATCTAAATTAAACAGATAATCAGCTTGACTTCTCTGCAACACATCCTCATGTTGGAGTTTACCTGTTCTTTCCCTCGCGCAGGACACCAGAAACTTGTGATGTGATGTGAATGACATGGCTGAACTTCTCTAATCGCATGAGATGGTCTACTTTGACTGTTTTCGGTTGGCAGACACGGTTTACGTCATTCCGTGCAAGGTCGACAAGCATGATATGCTCCGCTCTATCCTTCTCCGAGGCCAGAAGGATAGCACCGAGCTTCTCATCCTCTATGGATCGGAGGTAAGATCTGAACTATCTCGATACGATACCATCGTGACACACCTTCTGGGGTCTTGCCTCGTTTCGTCGTTCCAGCAATAGCATGGTTGAAGACGACATTCTTCTCCACCTTACATAGGGTTTCTGGACTCGCACCAACAAGTTGGAACTCGCCAAAGTCCAGGAAGAACATGTATGGTGAAGGATTAAGTTGACGAAGGTGACGATAGGCATTGAACGGGTGAAGATCTGTTTTGCGTGCCAGTCGTTGTGAAGGAACAGCTTGGATGATATCACCGGCGACAATGTGCTGCTTGAGCTTCGTCACGAAGCCCTCGTACCCAACCTTTCCAACATTAGAAACACCCTCATTTCCGAGAGTGATAGGAGGCTGATAAGGCTCTGGTGTAGATGATGTCAAGAGGATTCTCGCTAGCCGGCGAACTTTAGCCACAGCAGTTTGATAAATGAAGCTGAGGTTCTCTTGAGGGGAATCCATTGGACTGAATACGTGTGAAACGACTTTGAGGGTTTGGAAGATGTGGTCGTAAATAAGGAGGGTATCAACAAGCATGAAGACGGCTTCAGGGATCCCCAGCGGATCCCGGAGCTCGGCCTTGGTCTTGGGCTCAAAGTGCTGTATGCAATCATAGGCAACATAACCTATGGCACCCCCAGAAAATGTTGGTACTTCGGGTATCCTGATGTATTGATGTAGAGCAAGTTCTTTCTGCAAAGCGATCGTCGGGTCACCACTGATCTCTTCGTTGGGTCCTGTTTTGATGACTTTCAGAGGATCTAAGGGAGTAGCCTGGTCAACACGGCACTCAGCGACCGAATGATGCCATCTCACCAGCGCCAATGAAACTATATCGGGAGACATTCTCTCCTCCTACAACAGATTCGAGGAGAAAGCTATACTTTGAATTCTCGGCTAACCGTAGGTAAGCCATACATGGTGTGATCAGATCGGCGGAGAGCTCGACATAAACTGGGACACAGTTTCCCTTTTTTTCATGAACAATCAGTTGTTCGACAGTCTGGTAAGTCGGATACGTAGGAAGTTTCTAAAGACGAAGTGAGTCCTGACCTGAGGTGGCTATCGGAGTCATACCTGAGGATCCATGGAATAATTTCTGTTGAGTTGGGAACACAATTACAGCTTTTATAAGACACTGGACGGCTTTAGATGGCAGCCTTCGATGAATTAATGATGCTCGGGGTTCTATCGCAACGTGACCACTGAATGATCAGTTTGACATTTGTCTGATCTACATTTACTATCTCTCTGTGCTGCTAACAATCTCTCGCTCGCGCTCAAATTTGAGGCTTCATTCATCCAGATACACAGTTACTTTTTACAATTAAGAGTCCATCAAGCTCACATTGTATCTTATTGCAGTTGCACCACCACTCTGATATTAACCTTGTAACTGCCAAGTTGACAACGTCGAGCGCGGAACGTTCAATACTGAAGATCCGTACCTGCTACCCGGCTCCTCCCAATTCCGGTTGACATTCATGATAACTCCTCGGTTCGAATGCTCTCAGACGGCCGAGTCCGTCATCGTCTCGGTCTACTGTCCCTCCGTTCGTGTAAGTTATAAGGAGCTGGTATCGATCGCATGAAAATCTAAGAAAAACAAAGTAGGCCGCCGATGTCGAGATACATGTCGATGAAACGCTAGTCTCTCTTCACGTTAACCCTTACTTCCTACGATTGAACTTTTCCCATGCCCTTGTAGAAGACGACATGTCCACGGCGAAGTATGACCCGAGTTCAGGGTATTTGACAATATTTCTCACGAAAGAGAATAAGGGTCAAGCTTTTAAGGATTTGGACCTATTGACGAAACTTTTGGCCCCGCGAAAGACTAATACGGGGCCGACCATCGAAGTGGTCTCATCTCAAGATACAGAAGAGAGTGAGTTGGTTTCCGGGATTGACAACTTGTCCTTGGAGAAAAACGAGATTCTACAGGGTATGGTTCACGGGCTTATTCATGAGATACCAAATTAACCTAGGGGTCCCAGCGGCAGAAAATGATTGGCAGCTACCTCAGAATCTACCTACAGACACCCCTTTGCTGGAGACATCCTTGCAAAAGTTTTATGGATTCCTGAATTCATATCATGGGTATTTCGTGCATGTCATGCACACGGAAAATGAAGTCAATGAATTGGGTGATGACACAGAAAAACTTTCCCTTTCTGAAAGGAGACGGCGACGGACACAGCACGAGAATGATAAGTGGGACCCAGAATACTATATGTATGTGCTATTCAACATCTTTTAAATCGGGAAAACACGAATATCCATATCAGGGCAGACTATGCAGATGATGAACACATCCAGGATCTTCTCAGGTGGAAACACCCTGAAATTTCTACAGAAGAAGTCATATACACGGAGCAAGAAACTCTGGCGATGTTGCGCCTGCCCCGTAAAGAGTGTAACTACAGGAATCTTCAATATGCTTACTCACGCCTTACATCAAATAACTCTAGACCTGACAACACCAATCCAAACTCACTTTCTTTATCTAACCCTCGTCACTCTACTCTTCTCTTATGCTTACGAGTCGAGGACTAGCCAGCATGATCCAACTCCCGAGAGTGCTTGGACGATATGTAGTCTTACACCGGCATTCTCCGCTCTCGATCCTCCTAACCCCGAATTGCCCTACTCACCCGTGGCTGTTCTTAATCCGAACACATTTTCGTCTCAAGAATTAATAGCGACATTCATCCCTTCTTACAGGCGCTCTCTTGCCTTTCCTCTCTACCGTTCATTTGCACTGGCAGAAGCTTGTTGTTTTGACGTCTCTCAGCTTCTGCTCAGAGGTAAACGGACCGTTGTTCGTTGTCTATTGGAAATGAAGCATATTCTGGACCACCACGAAGTTTATTATGTCTATAGTAAGGTGTGGGTTGATGATTTCTGTTCATGGACACAAGCTTCTGCCAGGTTTGTCTTTCCTTGATGCTTCTTTCATGATGCCAAGCATTTTCATTCGTATGTTTCAGTGATGAAATTTTGAATAATTTGGGAAATATCTTGGAAAAGACCAAGGTGAAGAAGGATGTCATTGGCTGGGATTTGGAGAAATTGGAAGCCGCCACTCACGATGCTATCAACCACGAAGTTGATAGTGATGACGAATGATGTTTATACTTATCAAAGTTCCGTTGAGCGTCTCCTATTCGTAAATGTAAATAGTCCTCCGTTCTTGCCTATGAAATTATTCAGTGTTATTCCCGACCCACTCTCACGTCGCGTTTCACTTTCATGACAATGGAGTCTTCTTTCCGAGATCGGGATGGTAGCTGGCGGCATGCCCGCGGCACCGGCTGCTAAATCAGGATGCGTAGATGATTTATGTGTAACATCATTCTGAATCAATTATATAGTAGATTGGAAAAAATCTGTTACGAAGCCTTAACTCGCGGACCACCCATCTGTTTTTATTGTATGCGACCTGCATTTGAGCAAAGTCTATCCCCTTCTAGGTTGTTGATTGCGGTTACCGCGCATTGTATCATGAATAGCTTCACTTCGATTGGGTTCAGACGAATAAGGCCTTTCACGGTGGCTCCATGGTACCCATGGTACGATCCCCATCAGGTAATGAGACTAATCTTCGCCAAATGCTAAACATCTACCCTGAGTTTTTTAGATGTTAGCTTTACTCAATCATGGGTCCGCAAGGATGTAATCAGAAAGTGACAAGAGCTAGGTAATAAACAGTACATAAGCCAATATAATTCACTTGCAATAAAATCGGAGGTGGAACGACATCTTTTCCCGCTGGACCACGGGATCAAGGGAGCTTTCCTGCAAGAAGTTAGAAGACGGACAGTATGATGGGAGAGACGCCAACGCAGCAGCTGAAAGTCTGAGATTCCATTCTAGCGTGGGAGTCCATAAGCGTGTTTTCATATGATTCCAATCCATTGACCGGTTACTGTTAATGATTTACACTAATAGTCAGCCTCGTGTGTGGGCGTCTGAGCAACCGTTTGGCTAAACACCCTTGCTTAGGAAGCCCCTAATCTCTGTATTGCTGATCTTGCAAGAGCGAAAAGACTTGGTTTTGGGGGTCTAACTCGGGACGGAGCTACGTGAGCTTCTCGAATGAAACATCTGTAACACGAGGCGTGGCTAAGCTGTAATCGATTGTTCATTTGATATCAAAAGATCCATTAATATCGCCTGATTCGTAGGGCCGGAAAGCATCAAGCTTTTCTTCCTAGTCCACGAAGGGCACGAAGTCTGTTAGATCGGGGGCGAAATTCCCACTGGACGTTACGGATGCAATTGAATACCTTGTATAGACCGACCCGAATTTGTGTGGAAATATTGCCTCGGTTTGAATGTTTGGATGTTTGAATGTCTGTTGTAGCGAGTAGAAGTTCTGTGCAGGCAATGAATTTCTATCAAGGCTGCTCTAGAGGTCAAAGCTGGTTCATCCGCCACCTAGATGAGCACGCATGCAATAGGGTCTGTATAATTCTCAAGCCAAGCCTATGTGGTAGCAGCCCATGACTATGTCCGGGTGCTTTGGTGTTCGTTGCATGTGTACAAGTCTGTGCCGACTGGACGATCAAGTCCTACGAAGATGTTTTGACGAGTGATCACATTCCAAGCATTTGCCAGAACCGGAGTCTATATGCATCCCTTGCCAGCCCAGAAAGTTATAAAACAGAGGTGAAGTGGGCCTCAGAAGCACTAAGTCGATATGTTCTCGACAATATTCAGGACATTCGTCCTCACATCTTCAATACTCTCGATCAATGCGGTCCCTGTGCCTGCATCGCCCTGTGCAGATGTTCATATCATTGCCGCCAGAGCCTCGACAGAGCTGCCGGGTCCAGGCATTATCGGTGCTTTGGTTGAGCAGGTCCAACTGACTAGTAGACAGAGCGTTTCAACTGATTCCGTTGATTACCCGGCAACTTTAACCAACTATGCAGGCAGTTCAGCACAAGGAACTGCAGCAACCAAGGCATTACTGACGAGCCGGGCAAATGCTTGTCCGAACCAGAAAATTGTTCTGGTCGGATACTCCCAAGTAATCTTCTCTTGCATATGAGATTCGATCAGTGTCTAATCTCTGTGAAGGGAGCACATATCATTGGTGATGCCGTGGCTGGAGGTGGTGGTGTCCTTGGTTTGGGAATTGAGACGCCTCCCGTATCAGCGGCGATTGCAAATCGAGGTGAGTCTAGCAAGCTGAGCGATAGCAAACCCAAAGAAGATTTAAATATGAGACAGTGAATGCTATAGTCCAAATGGGTGATCCTCGTCATGTTCCTGGGCAACCATTCGACAAGGGGACCTCCTTAAGACCGGGTCTCTTCCCACGGCTTCCCAGCCAACAGTATAGCAGCAGACTTCAGGGTCTCATCCAATCGTTCTGCGATTTCGACGACCCCTTTTGTGATTTCGGCATCGATACTACTGTTCATTTGACATACCTGAATAGATACCAGAACCAGGCGGCCCAATTCATCCTTCAACAGATTGGAGGGTAAAACGACTGTCTAGTTCTTTCGATGAAGGTTTCGAATAACATTCTTGGAATTGTTTTTGTTAAATCTTATGAAGAAGATCAGTGGGAATCAATTCTACTAGCCGCGCCAAATAAGGGAATGACTTCTCGGTGCTTAAAAAAGCTGCCTGCTCTATCACCAGTGTGCCGAGCTGAGCTTAGGCGTACCGTTGAATGATGTGGCGTTCTTGTAATAATCGTTCTCTTGGTAACCAAATGATTCCAAATCGTAAGGACTGGATGACAGGATACCCAGATGATTACTTGCATATAGACGATCTCTCCGACACAGATTATCAGTTTCTTTTATAGTAATTTGCTGGAACTGGAGGTCTCACCTTTGGGAAGCTGTCCCTGTGTGATGAGAGGTAAGATGGAAATCTGGACCACATGGTGCAATGTGCAGTCATTGGCACACGTTAATCAGAGCAAGATCAGCATTGCACATTGCTTTTGCTTTTGTTTCTGTTGTAAAATACTTCCCTAGTTCACAGATCAAGCTAACTTGAGATCATGTCTCTTGAGAGATTTTGACGGAGTTTGTCAGACCCCGAGATCGTAGGGTGAAGCCAGTATCACGAAGTGGAATTCCCGGGTGCAATTGACCATGTGTAGAATTGTACCTATTATAGTCATGCAAACTGAAAACGGAGATAATTGCCGGATAAGGGCGAACGGGCGCCGCTTTTCAAATAAGGATTGTTTGTGTGACTTTCCAGCGGCTAGCTGTAATTTTACTATCAGAACGCGAGAACGCACCCAATCATAATTAGTGTTGTGGCCTTGCCGAACTATTTCTGTCTTCGAGCATTACTTCATGGTCAATATCATGAAACAGCTCCACGAACTAGGACAAACTGAAGCGAGCTGTAAAAAGACTCTATTGGCATGAAGCAACAGCATGGAGGTGGCGTGCTTTCTTGGATTTCCGAATATCGCTAGATCTGTTTCTACGTAGGCCGAGACCAAAGAGCCTGGAAACCGTGGGACCACGTGGCTAATGATCGTTGTCATCATCCGACGAGCGAGGAAACGCCGCAAATCGCTCGAGTTCTGGACATAAGATCTTTCGCCGGTTTGTTTCGGAAGTCATGGTCCATTGGGTGTCACGATTCCTCCGTAGTTTGTCTATTTCATACGATGATGTGTCATGTTGGTTTCAAACATCTCTCGACCTCACGTAAAAATCTATGACGAACTCCATTCATCGGGATGACCTCACATGCATTCAATCTTCCCAAATTCACCAAGTAAAGTTAGTCTGCATCATCTCGACTGGCTCACTGTGTGGCGGACAGAAGACTAAACCTAATTCAAAAAGGAATCCAACTTAGAATTAAGCCTTAGGCTCGTGGAACCCTGCAAGCCTCTTCTAGGCTTGCACCCTCGCACATTGCAGAAAATCAATCAGTTTGCGGCAGGCCTATTGTTATTGGTGGTGTGACGAAGCTCGGTATTCATCG
>Ga0153953_1000041_pt1 | contig 29988 bp, 22 predicted proteins | sample TSNJ037MetaG_FD_104718 | JGI IMG/M metagenome (GOLD analysis project Ga0153953, IMG submission 104718) | Attine ant fungus gardens microbial communities from New Jersey, USA - TSNJ037 MetaG | ecosystem: Host-associated > Fungi > Mycelium > Unclassified | place: USA: New Jersey, Wharton State...
TCACAAGATTTTTTACGGATTCAGTGAAGACGGTCTTCACTGGAATACCATCAATAAGAAAAACGGCGTACAGTATCCGGTTGCCGAGTCTGTTGTAGGCTATACCGGCGTCCGCGATCCACATGTTATCCGCTCGCATGAGGGTGACAAATACTGGATTCTGGGTACGGATCTGCAAAATGGTTTTGATCAGGAGAATGGCAGCAAGTCTGTCATTGTCTGGGAGTCATACGACTTGATCAATTGGACCGAGAGCCGTCTGGAAATGGTGTTTAGCTATGCCGGAAACGTATGGGCACCCGAAGCCATATATGACGAAGAATCCGGTGACTATCTGGTTTACTGGGCTTCCAGGGATCAGCGCGACGGCGCCACTTCCTCCGTGGATTCGGCACTGAGAATATACGTATCCCGCACCCGTGATTTCCACACATTTACCGAACCGGTGATCTGGGCCGATGAACATGATAACACAAGCAGTGAAAAGAACATTATTGATTCATCAATTGCCTATGTAAATGGTCTGTATTACCGTTTCAGCACCTCGGATTGGAACACATTAGTTGACTACTGCGAAACTTTAAGCACCGACATCAATGACTGGAAACGTATCATGGCCCGTGATACGCATACCTCTTACGGCTTAGAGGACGTAGAAGGTCTGACCAGTTACCAGCTGCCGGATGGACGCTGGTGTATTATGGGTGACAAAGATGCTTACCGTGGATATGTCATTGAAGAGGAAGATTTCCACACGCAAATGTGGACAAAGCTTGCAACCGCAGGCACAAACTCAAAAAGCAATACCTTTGACAAGAATTTCCGTCACGGCACAGTCATGCGCTTGTCCGCCACGGAAGAAGAAGCACTGATGGAAGCTTATGGACAGGAATCTGATTACGCTCCATCACCGCGTTATTCCGTTTATGTTAAAAACGGTACATCCGATCCATTTGTAACGACTGAGGGTGAAACCGTAACGATTACCTATAATAAGCCTGCGACCGGAAACTTCCTATATTGGTCAGCAAAGGGTATTACACTTACCGAACAAGAGAAAACAAGCACTTCCTTAACATTTACTATGCCGGCAAACGATGTAAGATTGATTGCGGTGTTAGACGTAGCTGTAACCGACATAGTAGTTTCTCCTAAAACCTTAAATTTAAAAACAGGAGATAAAGCTACTCTGACCGCAGCATTAAAACCCACGGATGCAGTTCAGAACGTGACATGGTCTTCTGATAACGAATCTGTGGCTAAAGTGGATGAAAACGGTAATGTCACCGCGCTTAAAGCAGGAACTGCTAAGTTAACAGTGGCATCGTCAGAGAATCCGGCAATAAAGACAGATTGCATTATTACCGTGGAAGAAGTTACACCACCGCAACCGCAACCAGAACCGGAACCACTGCCAACTCTTAAAAAAATAAGTAAAATAACAGCAAAGTCGGCATCCTATAATAGCATTGAGTTAAACTGGAATAAAGTGGATAAGGCGGACGGTTATGAAATTTACCGTGCCACATCAAAGAATGGAACCTATCAACTGGTGAAGACTATTCAAAATGGATCAATATTAAAGGACAAAGATAAAAAACTGAAATTCAATAAGAAATACTATTATAAAGTAAGAGCATACAAAAAAGTAAACGGGGTGATAACGGTAACTGCAGAATTTTCCAATGCAGTATCTGCAAAAACCAAAGTTGGCACCCCAAAAGTAACTCTGAAAAAATTGTCTTCTACCTCCATGCGCATTAAATGGCAAAAAGTTACGGGAGCCAGTGGTTATCAGGTAATGTATTCCTTGAAAAAGAAATCCGGATATAATTCGGCTACGATCAAGAAAGCTAAAATACGCACCTATACTCAGACGGGATTGAAAAAAGGAAAAACATATTATGTAAAAGTACGCGCTTACCGTAAGGTAAAGGGTAAAAATATTTATGGAAGCTGGGCAAAATTAAATTTCATAAAACTTAGGTAAAATTAAAAATCAGAAAGACAACCCACTTTATAAATATGGGTTGTCTTTTTTGCTTGTGTCACATGAAAAATATTGAGTTTAAACAATACCCTGCGCATTCATAGCATCGACTACTTTTTCAAAGCCTGCAATGTTAGCGCCGAGTACATAATTATTTGCGGCATCATAACGTTTTGCGGCATCTGCCATATTGTGGCAGATATTAACCATAATAGCTTTCAGTCTGGAATCAACTTCTTCAAATGTCCAGCTCAGTCGTTCACTGTTTTGTGACATTTCCAATGCAGAAGTTGCTACGCCTCCGGCATTTGCGGCTTTACCGGGTGCAAACAGTACCTGATTCTCCTGCAAATACTCAGTGGCTTCCAGAGTAGTAGGCATATTTGCCCCTTCTGCAACAGCAAAACATCCGTTAGCCACAAGCATTTTAGCATCTTCTAAATGCAATTCATTTTGGGTGGCACATGGAAGCGCGATATCACATTTAACACTCCAGACTCCTTTACCTTCGTGATATTCAGAATCAGGTCTGTAGTTTTTGTACTCTGTAAGACGTGCACGGTTAACTTCTTTGATCTCTTTAATTGCTTTTAAATCAATGCCTTCCGGATCATAGATCCAACCGGTGGAATCGCTCATGGTTATCACCTTAGCGCCTAGTTCTTCAGCTTTCTGGGTGGCATAAATAGCAACGTTTCCGGAACCGGATACTGCGACTGTTTTGCCTGCAATATCTTTTCCGTTAATTTTCAGCATTTCTTCTGTCAGATATAATAAGCCATAACCGGTTGCTTCTGTTCTTGCCAAAGAACCGCCGTATGAAAGCCCTTTGCCTGTTAATACGCCTTCATAAACCCCGCGAATTCTTTTGTACTGACCAAACATATAACCGATTTCTCTTGCACCGGTTCCAATATCACCGGCAGGTACGTCTGTATCAGCACCTATATATTTGCAAAGCTCAGTCATAAAACTCTGGCAGAATGCCATTACTTCGCGATCTGATTTACCTTTTGGATCAAAGTCACAACCGCCTTTGCCGCCACCGATCGGAAGGCCGGTCAGAGAATTTTTAAACACTTGCTCAAATCCCAGAAATTTGATTATCCCAAGATTTACGGAAGGATGAAGACGTAAACCGCCTTTGTATGGTCCGATTGAACCATTGAACTGTACACGGTATCCTGTATTTACCTGGACCTGACCTTTATCATCAACCCATGGTACACGGAATTTAAACTGTCTTTCAGGATTTACCAGCCTTTCCAGTAAAGCATTTTTCTTATATTCTTCCTCATTTGCTTCAATTACAACTCTGAGAGATTCCAGCACCTCTTTTACGGCCTGATGGAACTCTGGTTCAGCAGGGTTCTGTTCGATTACTTTTGCAATTACCTCGTCTACGTATGACATGTTTTCCTCCTTTAAATATTTCTTTTGTACTAATATTACAAAAAGTTTACTTGGACATTATAGCAAATCTAAATTCATGCGTAAATAAAAAAATTAAAAAATATATAATTTAAAATAGAATCTCTTAATTTTTCCATAATACGCTATACAAAAACGAATCAATTTTGTATAATAAATGATGCATAACTGAACTATATACAGAAGACAAAAATCATTGGAGAACAACATGACAGAGAATAAATATAAAGGATTAACAGAGGCAGAAGTAGACCACCGGATAAGATGCGGACAAGTGAATGTGTCGGATGATAATATATTTAAAACCAATAAAGAAATCATTATGACACATACGTTGACTTATTTTAATTTTTTGAACTTATTTCTAGGTGTGCTGATTCTGATATCGGGACAATTTAAAAATATAACTTTTATGGGTGTTATTATCATTAATTCTGTAATCGGAATCATTCAGGAGCTGAAAGTAAAGAATCTGGTTGAAAAGCTTGCAGTAATAACGACTTCAAAAGCAAAGACCATCAGAGACGGAGCTTTTTCAGTAATTCCGATTGATGAAGTTGTCTTGGATGATACATTGATGGTAGAAAGCGGAGATCAAATCTGCTCGGATTGTGTAGTGTTAGAATCAAAAGGGTTGGAAGTCAATGAATCCATGCTGACCGGAGAGGCGAAACCAGTCCGGAAAAAAACAGGAGACTCCTTGTTATCCGGAAGTTTCATTGTAGCAGGGAATGGCATTGGGCAGGTTCAGCGTGTTGGGGATGAAAATTATGCGGTAGTATTAGCCAGGAAGGCAAAGACGAAAAAGCGTGCCACTTCAGAAATGCAGAGAACGATTAACAGAATTATCAAGGTGTTAGGGATATTGATTATCCCCATTGGCGTAATGCTTTTCATATCTCAGTTTCAGTTGGACGATAATTCTATGTCAGACAGTCTGGTAGGTACAGTAGCAGGTGTAATAGGCATGATCCCGGAAGGGCTGGTGCTTCTTACCAGTATTTCCTTTATCTTAGGCGTGGGAAGACTGGCAAAAAAAAGAGCTCTTGTACAGGAAATGGAGGCTATCGAAGCGCTTGCCAGAGTGAATGTGCTTTGCCTTGACAAGACAGGTACGATTACCACCGGGGAACTGGAGGTGGTAGAAGTTATCGGTGTCAATGGATGCGAAGCTGCAAAAGTAGAAGAGATTATGAACGAGATGGCATTTGCATTCGAGGACGTGAATAACACCCAGAATGCCTTAATGAAACGGTTTACAAAGACAACTGTGTGGAGCGTGGAAGAGAAAATACCATTTTCTTCTGAAAGAAAATACAGAGCAATCAGCTACCAGAATAATGATAGTTTTGTACTGGGGGCACCGGAATTTCTTAATACAGAGGATGAGAAATTGACGGAACAGGTAAATGATTATTCTGTACAAGGTCTGCGCGTATTGCTGTTGGGAAGATGTGAACAAATAAATGCGGAAGATGGAAGTGTTGCAGGGGTAGCCCCTATAGGATTGATTGTGATATCAGACTGTATTCGGAAGGAAGCAATGGCTACATTTTCATATTTCAGAGAACAGAAAGTAGATATCAAGGTTGTTTCCGGTGACAATCCGGTAACAGTATCCAATATTGCGGTGAGAGCGGGATTGGAAGGAGGAGAACGGTATGTGGATGCCAGTGAATTACCGGAGGACTTTGAAGAACTAAAAAAACAGGTAAAAGAGTATTCTGTCTTTGGGCGTGTGAAGCCGGAACAAAAACAACGAATTGTAAGAGCTTATCAGGCGAATAAGGACGTAGTCGGGATGGTGGGAGATGGCGTCAATGACGTTTTGGCTCTAAGAGATGCGGATTGCGGAATTGCCATGGCCGCCGGAAGCGATGCTGCCAAGCGGACGGCACATATTGTGTTACTGGATTCTAATTTCGCATGTTTGAAAAACATAGTCAGCGAAGGACGTATGATCATAACAAATATAGAAAGGGTCAGTTCACTATATTTAACTAAAACCATATATTCGGTTTTATTGTGCATTATCTTTATCGTATTGCAGCGTGCTTATCCCTTTATTCCGATTCAGCTTTCGTGGATAAGCGCTACTGCGATTGGAATACCCAGCTTTATCCTGACACTGGAACATACGGAAAACGTCAACAATACCGGCTTTCTGCGGCACGTTCTGCAGGTGGCACTGCCATCGGCAATGACCATGGTACTTAGTATACTGATGATACAGATATTAAGTCCTTTCTGGGATATGAATGAAATTATGACATATACGTATGATTTGCTTGTAGGCGGTGCGGTTGCAATGCTTGTAGTGATACGTGTCTGTAAGCCTTTAAACAAATGGCGCAGGATACTATGTTTCATTATAATTAGTATATTCATAACCGGTATTATCAGTATGCCTGAACTTTTAGGTATTAATAATATCTGGCGTTGGGAAACAGCCTTGGCAATACCGCTGATCTGCATGGCAATTATGCTTATTCAGAATTTGTCCGGCTTTGTACAGTTTTGTTATAAAATAAAGGAATGGTTGTTAAGTAAATTTAAGAAGAAGTCCTCAAAATATACGGCATTGGATTAAATCAGTCAGTCACGAATAATTTGCATTTTTTCAGGGAAAATAATTGTAAAATAATTTAACAAAAGAATACCCTCTTTCATACCATATTTATAAAGGTATAAAAGAGGTATTTATTATTATGACTAAAATAGTTATAGATGCCAGGCATGGCGGTAATGATACGGGTGCTGTTTACAGGGAACGCCTGGAAAAGAATGATAACCTGCGGCTGGCTATAGCGGTTGGACAAATATTGCAAAGTATGAATATGGATGTCCTCTATACCAGAACAGAGGATGTTGATCAGACAATTGCAGAAAAAGCCGCCCTGGTCAATGAGTCGGAAGCAGACTATTTATTGTCTTTGCAGCGTAATTCGAGTACGGAGCCGAATCAATTCTCCGGAGTTGAAGCCCAGGTCTATGACCATTTCGGGATTAAAGAAACTATGGCAGAAAATGTGGTTAAGAAATTGGAAGAGGTGGGATTTCATAATCTCGGTGTTCAAAAATTCCCCAAAAATGCAATTTTACGGAAAATCAACTTATCTGCAATTGCTTTAGCAGCGGGCTGTATCAACAGTGATGTGGATAATCAGCTTTTTGACAGCTGCTTTAATGATATGGCTATGGCAATAGCGAAAGGAATACTTGAGACGTTAGAAAATCAGGCTAGTGGACAGCAAATTGAAGATAATATCCAAGATGAAATATTTGATGAAACAGAATCGTCGGAAATAGAGAGTAAAATAAGTTATCGGGTGCAGACAGGGACTTTTAAGGTTTCCGCAAATGCAGAGAATTTACTTTACCATCTTCAAAAGGAAGGATTTCCCGCATATATTGTTTATGAAGGAGACTATTTTAAAGTACAGGTAGGAATATTTAGAAAACTTGATGATGCGATACGTATGGAATCAATGCTAAGATGCTGTGGATATAGCACGTTTTTGACTATGTAAGAAGAAAAAAATTTTTGAACAGGAAAAATTAGAAAAAAGCTTTATCATTTTTAAGTTAAATGGTATGATTATACATAGACATCGTATAATAAATATAAGAAATGAGATGAGTGAAACAGAAATCGAATTGTAAAGCAGGAATTGAATGTGAAAAAAAACAAAAAATCTATAATGAATGAAATTAAAAAAGCAGAGAAAATGACAGGTTTAAATGAGCCGATAAGGTCAGAGGAAACAGTCGGTGCCGCTGTGTCTGAAGAAACAGAAAATTTAATAAAAACGAAAACAGGAGCGCTGCCGGAAACAGAGAAAACAGAAGAAGTGAAAGAATCGCCGGATATAGAAAAAGCAGAAGATGGAAAAGAACCGCCGGATGCAGAGAAAACGGAAGAAGTAAATGAACCGCTGGAAACAGAGGAAGCGAAAGAAGTAAAAGAACCGCCGGAAACAGAGGAAGCGGAAGAAACTCCAGAAACTCCAGAAACTGAGAAAGCGGAAGAAACGAAAGAAACACCGGAATCAGAAAAAGCGAAAGAAGCGAAAGAACCGTCGGATGCTGAAAAAGCGGAAGAGGAGAAAGAACCTCCGGAAACAGAGGAAACGGAAGAGGCGAAAGAACCTCCGGAAACTAAGAAAGCAGAAGAACCGGAAGAGGCGTCGAAAACGCTGGAAACGGAAAAAGCAGAAAATCAAGGGATCAGTGAAGATGCAGATATTAAACTGTCTGAAAAGAAAAAAATTTCATGGAAAAAATGTATTCTAATACTAGCAATATCATTGGCGGGTATACTATTAATCATATATATTGTGGGAATTATTTATTTTAGAAATAAGTTTTTATTTAACACCTTTATCAATGGTATTAATGCATCCTATTGTACGGAAGAAGAAGCAGACCAATATATTGCAAAAGAATTATCTAAATACAAAATCACATTAGTTGAACGCGGCGGCGCCAAAGAAATTATAATTGCAAGCCAAATTGATTACCATTATGTGCCGAAAGGTGAAGTAGGTGCTTTGCAAAAAGAACAAAATATTTTTGCGTGGCCGGTTAGTTTATGGCAGGAGACAGAACTTTACTTTGATTCTGCTACCACATTTGATGTAGATAAGTTAGATGAAGCTATTGAGGGGCTTCGTTGTTTCGACAGCGATATTGAGACGGCGCCGGTGGATGCAAAGCTGGAATTCTACGATACCACATATCGTATTGTGAAAGAAGATGAGGGTAATAAAGTCGATTGTTCCAAACTCTGTCAGGTAATGGAAAAGGTCGTTGAAAAAAGTACAACACAAATCAATTTGGAAGAATTGAATTGTTATGAATTGCCAAAGATAAAAGCAGATAATCAGGAATTGAATGATTTGTTGAATGGCTTGAATCAATATGCCAAGACAAAAATCACATATAAATTTGGGGAGAATACGGAAGTTCTGGATGGTACTATTATTAAGGATTGGTTAAGTTTTGATGAGAACGGAAATGTAACGCTGGATGAATCCCGGATACCCAGATATATTGCAGGCCTGGCACTGAAATATGACACCTATAATCAAGCGAGAAATTTTAAGACCAATGATGGTTCTTATGTAACTGTAGAAGGCGGACACTATGGCTGGAAAATTGATCAGGAACTGGAGTCACAGGAATTATTGGAGCTTGTTCGCCTGGGGATAACCAGTGAGCGCACGGCAAATTTTGCGCAAACTGCCGTGAGCTGGAACAATAGTGATTTAGGAGACAGTTATGTGGAGATTGATTTGACAAAGCAACATCTATGGATGTACGTAAACGGTCAGGTAGTTGTTTCTTCAGATTTTGTTTCCGGCGATATGTCCAGAGGCAGCCGTAGTACCCCGTCAGGTACATTTTCTCTTTATTATAAGAAATCTCCGGCAGTGCTGAAAAGTACAAAACCGGGTGACAGTTACGAGACACCGGTTACGTATTGGATGCCTTTTAACGGTGGTATAGGTATGCATGATGCAAACTGGAGATGGTCTTTTGGGGGTTCCATCTATACTTACAATGGCTCTCATGGATGTATCAATCTGCCAACGGATGCAGCGCGCTCGATTTATGAACAGATTTATGAAGGATTTCCGGTTATCTGTTTTTACCGGTAGCTATTCATCAGAAAAGATCCATTGAAAATAACGGCGAAGGATAAGCAATATTATGTTAAAAGAAGTACCAGGTCTATTGTTGGAATGGTTTGACAAAAATGCAAGGGTGCTTCCATGGCGGGAAGAGGCGACATCATATCGTGTATGGGTGTCGGAAATAATGCTTCAACAAACCAGAGTGGAGGCAGTCAAACCTTTTTTTGAACGTTTTATAATAGCTCTGCCCGGAATAAATGAGTTGGCCAATTGTCCTGAGGATAAGCTCCTGAAACTTTGGGAAGGTCTTGGATATTATAACCGGGTACGGAATATGCAAAAAGCGGCAATTACGGTAATGACAGAACATCGGGGCGAGATGCCGGCAGATTATGAAGCACTGAAAAAGCTTTCGGGCATTGGAAATTATACGGCAGGAGCAGTGGCTTCCATAGCCTTTGGCATAGCTGTTCCGGCAGTAGATGGGAATGTACTGCGTGTGATTTCACGTATATTGGCAAGCTATGAAGATATCACAAAACACTCAGTAAAAAATCAAATAGAAGCAGATATAAAAGAGATTATGCCTTTGGATAGACCGGGTGATTTTAATCAGGCTCTGATGGAATTGGGAGCGACCGTCTGTGTGCCAAATGGGATTGCCAAATGTGAGATATGCCCATTACAGTATATTTGTCTTGCAAAGGGTAAAAATATCGTTATGGAACTTCCGAAAAAAGCGCCCAGGAAGCCAAGACGCATTGAGCCAAGAACGGTATTGGTGATCAAAGACGGAGATAAGGCTGCTATTTCGAAACGTCCTTCAAAGGGACTGTTGGCCGGACTTTATGAACTTCCCAATTTAGAAGGGCACTTAACGGAAAAAGAAGTGCTGGAATATATAAAAGAAAATCAAATGTCACCCATTCGTATACAGAAGCTCTCAGAAGTGAAACATATTTTCAGTCATATTGAATGGCATATGATTGGATATGTCGTTCGCGTCGAAGAGTTGGAATCAAGTTTCATGCAGAATTTGATTTTTGTTGAACCGCAAAATACTGAAAAGGAATACCCGATGCCGGCAGCCTTTGCGGCCTATGCAGAATATTTACAGATAAAATTAGGACAGGAGAAATACGATGAAAATTCTATCGATAGCAATACCATGTTATAATTCGGAAAGTTATATGGAAAAATGTATTGAATCGCTGCTGCCTGGAGGTGAAGAAGTAGAGATATTGATAATTGATGATGGATCGGCGGACCGGACTGCTGAGATCGCAGATGAGTATGCTGCAAAGTACCCTTCTATTATTAAAACAATACATCAGGAAAACGGCGGACACGGCGAGGCAGTGAATGCCGGACTTCGAAATGCTACCGGGTTGTATTTTAAAGTAGTGGACAGCGATGACTGGGTAAATTCAGAGGTGCTGCTGAAGATTGTTCATGCAATAAAAGAACTGATTGGCGGTCCGGATACAATTGATATGTTGATCAGCAATTTTATTTACGATAAAGTAGGCGTAAAGCGTAAAAAAGTAATGCAGTACCGTACATCGTTTCCAAGAAATAAAGTATTTGGATGGAATGATGTAGGTATGTTGAAAAAAGGGCATTATATATTGATGCATTCCGTGATTTATCGCACAATGCTGCTTAGGGAATGCGGTCTGAATTTACCGAAACATACGTTTTATGTAGATAACCTGTTTGTATTTCAGCCGCTGCCCTTTGTGAACAATATGTACTATATGGACGTAAATTTTTATCATTATTTTATAGGCAGGTCAGATCAATCGGTAAATGAAGAGGTAATGATCCGAAGAATTGATCAGCAGATTTATGTGAATAAATTAATGATTGAGTTTATGTCAGGGCAAAAGATTACAAATAAAAAATTAAACAAGTATATGTTAAGCTATTTAGACATTATTATGACAGTATCTTCTATGATGCTGATACGTTCCGGAACAGATGAGAACTTCAGCAAAAAACAGGAGCTGTGGCAGTATCTGAAGAAATGTGACCTGGGTCTGTATTATAAGCTTCGGATGGGGCTTCTTGGCCGGGCAGTACACCTGCCGGGGAAAGGAGGCAGGCAAGTGTCTATTGCGGCTTATAAGGTATCACGAAAATTTTACGGGTTTAATTAACCGGTGATAAAGGATAAGTGGGCCGTATCCAGTGTAACGGTTATATGATCCCGGTGTCCGTGAGCTTCCCCGTCAGTATGAACAGGAAGGGATACGTCTGAGCGGATTACTGCAGTATGGCAGCGAAAAATATGGACCCCTTTAGCATGAATGTGTTTCCCCTGAAATGCCAAAGGCAGTAATCGAAGCATATTGAATTTGGATATATTTTCCACTACGCAAATATCCAGATAATCGTCATCGGAAACAGCTTCGGGGCAAAACATTAAACCGCCGCCTTCATATTTTACATTCATAACGCTTATTAAGTAAACATTGCGATAGAAGAATTTTTTCTGATTATCCAAAACCAGTTCCATGGCAGAGGGTTTTAATCGGATAAGCTGGCGTAATGCGATACCCGTATAGGTTAATTTTCCAAGCCTGAATTTATTTAGTATTTTTTTCAGGCGGGAATGAAGGGCCTCATGACAGACGGCAGCATCAAATCCGATTCCGGTGCTTACGGCAAAATGCCGGGCAGCAGTTCCTGATGAATTAATTCCGATACGCATATCGTGAATACGCGTGGGATTTAGAATAATTTCCAATGCCTGTAAAGGGTCTGATGGGATACCAAGTCCTCTGGCTAAATCGTTACTTGAGCCGGTGGGAATATAGCCAAATGTTATACCACTCCCGGCAGCTAATCCGTTGATTACTTCATTGGCAGTACCGTCTCCTCCGACTGCGACTATAGTGCAGGGTGTTTTAGAATTGATAAGCGTGTTGGCCAATTCGGCAGCATGCAGTATTCCTTTGGTAAAAAATACTTCATATGAAATTTTCTTTTTGCGAAGCTTTTGTTCCAGAGCATCCCAGATCTTTGCCCCTTTTCCCGAACTGGATTTTGGATTTACAATAAAGTAATACATGATTTTCTCCTGACGTTTTTAATAATTTTATCAATAATTTTATAAAGATACAATAAATTCTTGTGCATAAATTCGAAATATTTGTATTTCAGCCCATTTTATGCTAAGATGAATCATTATACCACATTTGAGGAGGCAGGTTATGGAAAGCGAAGTAGTTTCCAGGAATTTTATTGAGCAGATCATCGAAAAAGATTTGAAGGAAGGACGTTGTGAGACCGTATGTACCAGATTTCCACCGGAACCCAATGGCTATCTTCATATCGGACATGCAAAATCCATACTGTTAAATTATGGACTGGCCAGGAAATATAATGGTAAATTCAATATGCGTTTTGACGATACCAATCCGACAAAGGAAAAACTGGAATTTGTAGAATCAATCAAGGCAGATATTCAGTGGCTAGGAGCTGACTGGGAAGATCGGCTGTATTTTGCATCTGATTATTTTGAACACATGTATGAAGCGGCAGTAAAGTTGATAAAGAAGGGAAAAGCGTATGTCTGTGATCTGACGGCAGAGCAGATCCGGGAATATCGCGGTACTTTGACGAAACCTGGTAAGAACAGTCCCTATAGAGACCGCAGTGTGGAAGAGAATCTTACGCTTTTTGAAAATATGAGAGACGGTAAGTATAGAGATGGGGAGAAGGTACTGCGTGCGAAGATTGATATGGTCTCTCCTAATATTAACATGAGGGACCCGGTTATTTATCGCGTGGCGCATATGACCCATCATAATACCGGAGATACCTGGTGTATCTATCCCATGTATGATTTTGCTCATCCTATTGAAGATGCGGTGGAAAGGATTACACATTCCATCTGTACGTTAGAATTTGAAGACCACCGGCCGCTTTATGATTGGGTGGTTCGTGAAGTAGAATATGAGCATCCGCCAAAGCAAATTGAGTTCGCTAAACTATATTTGACGAATGTAGTGACCGGGAAACGGTACATTAAAAAACTGGTAGAGGATAAAATCGTAGATGGCTGGGACGATCCAAGACTGGTATCTATTGCTGCCCTGAAACGGCGGGGATTCACACCGGAGTCTATCAAAATGTTTGTCGATTTGTGCGGTGTAAGCAAGAGTCAGAGCTCCGTAGACTATGCGATGCTGGAGTACTGCATACGAGAGGATTTGAAATTGAAAAAGTCACGCATGATGGCAGTGCTTGACCCAGTCAAATTAATTATTGATAACTATCCGGAAGATCAGGTGGAATATTTGGATGTGGATAATAATCTGGAAAATGAGGCATTAGGAAAGCGTAAGGTTCCATTTTGCAGGGAACTCTATATCGAAAGAGAAGATTTTATGGAAGAACCTCCGCGAAAATATTTCCGCTTATATCCGGGGAATGAAGTACGCCTGATGAATGCATATTTTGTAAAATGTGAAAGTTTTAAAAAGGATGAGACGGGAAAGGTGACAGAAATTCACTGTACTTATGATCCCGAGACAAAATGCGGAACAGGTTTTACCGGGCGCAAAGTCAAAGGTACCATTCATTGGGTAGCAGCACCCACTGCAATGAAAGCAGAAGTGCGTCTTTACGAGAATATTATCGATGAAGAAAAAGGAGTCTATAATGAAGACGGAAGCCTGAATCTGAATCCAAATTCGTTGATTACTTTAAAGGAATGTTATTTAGAGCCAAATCTGGCAGGTGCCAAAGCCTATGACCGTTTTCAGTTTGTACGTCAGGGATTCTTCTGCGTAGATGCAAAAGATTCCAAGCCGGATGCATTGGTGTTTAATCGTATTGTGTCACTGAAAAGTTCATTTAAATTGCCAAAGTCAAATAGATAATAAGCAGCATATCATATGCTGACGGGAGTGCTATGACAGAATTAACGATGAATCTGGATGTAAAATCATCCAAACCATTATATGAGCAAATATATGAATATATAAAAAAGGAAATCCAGAATGGAGGGCTGTCTTTCAAAGAAAGACTGCCCTCTACGCGAAAGCTGGCAAAGCATTTGCAGGTTAGCCGCAGTACGGTGGACTTAGCCTATGGGCAGTTACAGTCTGAGGGATTTATTGAGGGGGTTCCATGTAAAGGTTATTTTATCAGTGATTTAGATGGATTATATCATTTTAAACGGGTAAATCAGGAAGAGATGATTGATATCAAAGAACCTGTTACCAAGTACGCATATGACTTCTCTCCAAATGGAATTGATCTGCACAGTTTTCCTTACAATGCATGGCGTAAACTGTCCAAAAATATTTTAATGGATGACAAGCAGGAACTTTTCATGTTGGGATCGCCCATGGGAGAAGAGATTTTGCAGAAGACTATCGCAGCCTATCTGCATCAGGCGAGGGGTGTTTCCTGTAATTGGAATCAGGTAATCATCGGTGCAGGTACGGATTACCTGCTTATGTTGCTCTGTAATATTCTGGGCGGCGGACACAGGATTGCAATGGAAAATCCTACATACAAAAAGGCATATAAAGTTTTGGAATCCCTGAGAAACGAAATGCTTGTGATTGATATGGATAATAATGGCATGGATATAGAACAGCTTGAAAAGGCGAAGGCAGACATTGCTTATGTGATGCCTTCCCACCAGTATCCGTTGGGAACGGTCATGCCCATCAAACGACGTATGCAGCTGCTGAAGTGGGCAAATGAACAGAATGGCCGTTTCATTATAGAGGACGATTATGACAGTGAATTCCGTTATAAAGGAAAACCAATTCCTTCGCTGCAAGGATATGACAGCCATGGCAAAGTGGTTTATATCGGAACTTTTTCGAAATCCATAGCACCGGCAATCCGGGTAAGTTATATGGTGCTGCCCCAACCGTTGATGGAGCAATATCGAAAAAATGGACAGATTTTTTCATCAACGGTATCAAGAGTCGATCAGATGATTGTAGCAGGATTCTTAAATGAAGGTTATTACGAACGGCATTTAAACAAGATGCGGGCGATGTACAAGAGCAGGCATGACATCTTGTTGGAAAATCTGAAAAAAATCGAAAAAATTACTGTATTTGGTGAAAATGCAGGTGTTCATCTGCTTGTCAGTTTTCAAAACGGGCTTTCTGAGGACGAAGCAGTTATCAGGGCGAAAAATGTCGGAGTAAAGATATACAGGCTTTCAGACTATTATGTAGAGCCTCCCAATATGAAAATCAGTCCTACTGTGATTTTAGGGTATGCAAATCTGGGTGAGCAGGATATTTTGAAAGCAGTTGCAAAGTTAAAAGAAGTTTGGAATTCGTGAATGTAAGGTTCTTACTTTTATTTTTTATCATACCCCATAAAATGGTATCCATAATACAGTCTTAAATAAAGATAAATGGTTACAATAATCATGTGAGATGTATTTGGGAGGTATTTTAAGGTGGAAGAATTTCAAAAGAACTTTAAAGTATGGTGCAATGATACATACTTTGATGAGGAAACACGAAATGAACTGAACGGTTTAAAGGATGAAGATGAAATCAGGGATAGATTTGGACGAGAGCTGATTTTTGGAGGAATTGGTCTTAGAGGTGTTATCGGATCAGGAACGAACCGTATGAATATCTATACAATTCGAAAGGTAACACAAGGACTTGCTAATTTAGTTATTGAGGAAATGGGAGAACGTAAGGGTGTAGCAATTGGCTATGACTGCAGAAAAAAATCACAGATTTTTGCAAAAGAAGCAGCACTTTGTCTTAGCGCCAACGGAATCAAGACTTACCTTTTTGATTCTATGCGTCCTGCATCGGAGTTGTCTTTTGCGGTTCGTAAACTAAAATGTATTGCAGGCATTGTGATTGCTGCCGGTCACACACCGCCAGAGTATAATGGCTATAAAATATACTGGGAAGACGGCGGACAGATGACGGGTATTAGAGATGTACAAATCGTTGATGAGTTAGATTGGGTTTCTGATTACCGTTCGGTGAAGACGATGCCTGAAGCGGTAGCACGCCAAAAGGGGTTTCTGCATAGCATAGGAAGCCAAATAGATAATTGTTATGTAAAGGAACTTCAAAAACTGGTAATCAGACCGGAAGTAATAAAAGAAATGGGCCATGATGTAAAAATAGTCTATACTCCATTGCATGGTACCGGAAATATTTTGGCGAGAAGAGTTTTAAAAGAACTTGGCTTCCAAAATGTCTATGTTGTTCCGGAGCAGGAAGAGCCGGACGAAAAATTCTCCACGGTGAAGCATCCGAATCCGGAAGAACCTTCCGTTTATGAAAAAGCACTGGAACTGGCGGCAGAAGTAGATGCTGACATTGTATTGGCAACAGATTCCGATGCACAACGATTCGGAATCTATGCAAAAGACAGCAAAACAAATGAATATCATTCCTTTACGGGTAATATGTCAGGCATACTGATTTGTGAATATCTGCTTTCCCAAAGAAGAGAAAAAGGAATTCTATCGAAACAGGGAGCACTCATAAAAACCATAGTAACCACAAATATGGCAGATGCAGTGGCAGATGAATACTATTTAAAATTAATTGAGACTTTAACAGGATTCAAATATATTGGAGAGCAAATTAAAATTCTGGAAGAGGAAAAAAAATATACCTATGAGTTTGGCTTTGAAGAAAGTTATGGATGTCTGGTGGGTACGCATGCCAGAGATAAAGATGCAATAGCAGCAGTCATGACCCTGTGTGAAGCCTGCGCATACTATAAAAAGCAGGGAAAAAGTCTTTTGGATCAAATGAATTATATTTACGAAAAATATGGATATTTTAAAGAAGATTTAGCAATTCGAATTTTTAATGGCAGTGAAGGAGACGAGGAGAAAGAAAGACTGATAGAAAAAATCCGAAAAAAACCTCTGAAAACAGTGGCCGGATATGATGTAGTGCATATCCGTGATTACAAAAGCGGTAAAATAAAAGATGCAGGAGCAGTTGTGGAATCCGATACCGGACTTCCAAGATCTAATATTTTATACTACAAACTCAGCAACGATGCCTGGTTTTGTATCAGACCGTCAGGTACGGAACCTAAGATAAAAGTATACTTAGGGGTGAAGGGTGCAGATTTACAAAATGCGGATGAAAGACTGAAATGTTTGAAAGCAGAAATTTTAGAACTACTATCTTAAGGGAAGACATTACGTAAATACCGCTCTATCGTATGTCTGTCCCTCATTTCTGCAAATGTCATTGTCTTAATTTTGGCTTTGTAAAGTTTCCCCTGATTGTTCCATATTATTTTCAGTGGGAATCGTTACATATTCACGATTATTGATAACTTGCGTAGTATCTTCATCCGCAGCATCCTCAAATTCAACGGTGAATTCTTCTGCAAATTCATCTTCAAATTCATCCGGATTACTGTCTGAAGCTTGGTTTTTGTTTTTGTATTTATTAAAAAAAGCAATTCCTCCTGCAATCACCGCCCCAACGATGAGAACTCCCCATAAAAATTTACCAAATTTCTTTGCCATAATATAACTCCTTTCTAATGTGTTTGAGTTTATTGTAATACGGTTTGCCGTAAAAGAAAAGGGGGCTAAATAAATATTACCTGCACTAAAAACATATATAGCAGGGTCCCGCCGCCAATACTTAACAGTATATTTCGTTTCCATAAGTGAACAAGAGCAACCGCAGTGATTGAAATAAATTCAGGAAATCCAAAAGGTGCCGCTGTTAAGGAAACATTTTTCAGACAATAAATCAAAAGCATACCAATGATGGAAAAGGGAAGTACCTTACCAAGGTATAATATGTACGACGGCGTTTTTTTATTTCCCGGAAATAGCAGGAATGGTAAAGCCCGAATTGAAAAAGTGATCGCTGCCATGATCAAAATCATAATCAAAGCCTGGGTATCAGGAATCCGCATTTGATTCACCCCGTTTCTCTAAAGTTCTGCGAGATATAGTTAATAATAATAAAATAAGTACCATAGCCGGAAGGATAAAGTTATCCGGGCCAAATATAAACAGGCTTATCGCAGAGCAGATGACACCAGCCAATGCCGGGACGTGATCTTTTGCGTTTAGCCATTGGTCAATAAAAATCACCAGAAACAGCGCAGTCATGACGAAGTCTATGCCCTTAGAATTAAAATCCACCAGCGCACCAAACAATGCCCCGCAGGTACATCCAATAATCCAATAACAATGATCAAGGATGGAAATACATAGGTAAAACCAATGCTTGTCAATACCTTCCGGTGGTTTAGCGGATGCAATCAGTGAATATGTCTCATCGGTTAATTGAAAAATTAAAACTGGTTTTTTCTTACCGGCATCACGGTATTTATCAATTAAAGTAAGGCCATAAAATAAATGTCGAATCTGAATCATAATCGTTATGGAAACGGTTGCCAGAAAAGTAGCACCGCCTGAAAGCAAATCAATTGCCACATACTGCATAGAACCGGCATAGATAATTACTGACATAAAGAAGGCCCAAATAAAGGAAAATCCTTTACTTTCTAACAGAATGCCAAAACCAAGACCGAGAAATAAATAGCCGGCCATAACCGGAAGTGTTATCGGAAAGGCGGCTTTTAGTGCTTTACGTTTCATATGTATGCTCCCTCGTAATATTATCCAAAATAGTATAGCATGAGAGTGTGAGAACGTCAATTTTTTCCATCATACTCGATTGCATATTTTAAAAGTGTATTTTAAAAGTAAATATTTACGCCAGGCAGCACCAGGGCGGTTTTCTCGTAAATTCTCACCTCGCACTAATTAGATTTAGACCTTTTAAGTATATCATGAAACTGACTGCCGCAGCGTGTTACTTCTCCCAGCACGATGTCAATTTTATCAGAAGACTGATGCCAATTGCTGCGGGTAATATCCTGTGTTACCGCAGGAGAAACATAGAAAGTGGTATTGGGAAACTGCTCCTGATAGTAAAGAAGACAGCGCCGGGCATGATATGCCTGACAGGAGAGAATAGCAGAATGGACTGTTATTCCCAACCGGCTTGTCAGCTTTCTCGAATAAATTGCATTTTCATAGGTATACGCAGCCTTATTATCAAGCAAAACAGCGGATTTTGGCACTCCATTTTGCAGTAATACATCTGCCAGGAAATCACATTCATAAGTATAGGTATTTTGAGTATAGGAGGCAGGGGAGAGCGCACCTGAAAATTCCCCGGTCAATATACTGTATTTTCCGGAAATCAAAAGGTAAGGAGCAAGATTTTGATGATATAAAGCAGCCGCATGTTCTGCAATTTCTCCATATGCGCCACCCGGAACAAAGATAACATCGGATGGAAGCGGCTTATCTTCCACAAAAATAAATTCAGTATAAGCATCGTAAAACGGCATACAACAGCCTCCCAAGTTTTAAATATATGAAACTTCACGATTCTTTGCATTAAGACGTTTCATACAGTATATCATTCATAAATGGCAGCTTCAAGATAAAAAATATAATCTATTTTCACATATAAAAAATATATAATCTATTTTCACAATTCTATCACATTTATAGTATATAAAGAGATAATATGCTTAAAATTAAGTCGGAAAGGTGATTTCTAAAACAAATGCAAAAGTTATTATCTAAATTAATTTTTAAATCAAAGGCATTGCAAAAGAGAGTATATAATAAAATTCAGAGAGAATGGATTCGCCTGATTTGGAAAAACAAATATTTTCTTGCGGATAAAGGGTTATTGAGCAGTTATGAAAAACAATTCCAAAAGCAGGTGCACAGGCAGAGTGAACTATTTATTCAAAGCGACGATATAGAACAGCTCTCCCAGAAAGCCATGGGTTCACATGCCAGGGACTATGCGTTTGAACAGATTCTAAATAAAAAGTCTTATACTTTTGAATATCCTTATATAGCAGTCGATCCTTATGGTTTTGCACCTTTAACAGCCCTGATTCTCTTTCATACGAAAGAACAATCTAAAGTTCGTTTTACCGTTAGCGGAAAGAATGGTGGGGCTTCTGTCAGCCATGAGACGTTATTTTCAAAAATACATAGAGTTCCGGTATATGGATTTTATGCAGGAACAATAAACAAGTTAACGTTAGAATTGATAAATACGTTGGGCGAAGTTATCGATTCAAGGAAGATAAAACTATATATCAAAGCGGTACCGAAAAAAATAGAATCGTTGCTTCAGGAAAAGAACTTTCAAAGAGATACCGCATATCCTATGATTTATATTACCGGCGGCTCCACGCCTCCGTTTGTTTTTGATAATAATTGTGACATTCGTTATTACACAAACATAAAAACATTTAATTATGGTGTGTTTCCTCTGAAAAACGGACGTTTTCTATGGGGAGAAGCCCAGATAGGAGTTCCTACCTTTGCAAATGCCCACACTTGTCAGATTCATGAGATGGATTATATGGGAAGGATTCATAGAACCTTGTTTATTGAAAAAGGGATACATCATTTTGCCTTAGAACTTCCAAATAGAAATATTGTGACTATTAGCAATACAATGGATGGGTGTACGGAAGACTCTCTGATTGAAATTGATCGAAAAACCGGGAAAATCGTTCAAACCATTGATATGAAGATTTTCTTTGGTGATAAATATAGAAATATGGTGGACTGGGTTCATCCAAATTCACTGGAATATAATGAAGCGGAAGATTCGATGCTGGTATGTCTTAGAAATGTTCATTCCGTACTAAAGTTCAGATGGTCTACAAAAGAAATTATATGGATACTTTCCATTCCGGAATTTTGGTCAGGCTCATTAGTGGAAGAAAAAGTGCTTCGACCGAAGGGCAGGATTTTTTGGAATTATCAGGCCCATGCTGCTTACGAATTACCCAGAAGAAAGGGTCAGAATCCGGATATCCGTAGTATTATGGTATTTGACAACCATCGTGTTAACCGCAGACCATGTGAACAATTCAATGATTTGGAATTTTCTTATATTAATGTATATGCAGTGAATGAGAAAGCGTTTACGGCAGCCTTAGAGAAACAATTTGAGATTCCCAGTTCTCTGATACGGTCGAATGCAATCTATAATATACATAAAAACCGGGTATTTGCAATGGAGGGCTGCCTGATAAAGAGCGAACAGTATAGAGGAAAAATCCTTGAAATGGATTACGAAACCGGTGAAGTAATTAATTCGGTTTCTGTAAAGTATGATTTTTTCAGCGGTTTAGAATTTCAATTTGATTATCAGGGACATTTGACCCCGATCGAATATGGCGGTGAATATATCTCGGATGATCTGACCCCTCCAGAGAGGCTGAAAGAGTTGCCTGTTATGAGTAATGAACCGGACGAAACCGTTGTGGAAGATATCATATTCAGAGAAGAGTTTCTTTACTTTAAAGCAAAAGATCATGCGGTTGAGAAGTTATATATAATTGGAACTGAAAATGCTTATGTGAAAGATTATACAAATACCCGGCAGACAAATCCTTTTCATGAAAACCGCATTTTTTATTGCGTAATGTCCTTAAGAGGCATGCTGCCGGATGAATATTTTCTAGCTGTTCAATATAAAGGACAGGCATATGAATTAAAGAAAACATTTAAAATAATGAAAGGTGGAAGGTAACGGTTATATGAATCAATTATCACATTTGGATGTACTGGAAGCAGAGGCGATTTATATTATGCGGGAAGTAGTGGCGAATTGTGAAAAGCCGGTAATGCTGTATTCAATTGGAAAGGATAGTTCTGTGATGCTGCATTTGGCTTTGAAGGCTTTTTATCCGGAAAAACCTCCTTTTCCATTTTTGCATATAGATACGACATGGAAGTTTAAAGAAATGATTGCGTTTCGTGACCGCATTGCAAAAGAAAAGGGGATTGAAATGCTTGTATATACGAATGAGGAAGGGATAAAGCAGGGAATAAATCCTTTTGATCATGGTTCCGCATATACAGATATCATGAAAACCCAGGCGCTGAGGGCAGCATTGGATAAGTATCAATTTACGGCAGCCTTTGGCGGGGGAAGACGGGATGAGGAAAAATCAAGAGCAAAAGAGAGGATTTTTTCCTTTCGAAACAAGGCACAGTCATGGGACCCGAAAAACCAAAGACCTGAAATGTGGAAGTTATATAACACAAAAATATTTAAGGGAGAAAGCATAAGAGTTTTCCCAATATCTAACTGGACAGAAAAAGATATCTGGCAATATATCAAGCGGGAAAACATTGAAATCGTACCTCTCTACTATGCCAAAGAGCGTCCGGTCATTTATCGGGATGACAATATTATCATGGCAGATGATGAAAGGATTCGTTTGCTGCCCGGAGAAAATATTGAGTATAGAAAAGTGCGCTTCAGAACGCTTGGATGTTATCCCCTGACCGGGGGAGCAGTATCCTCAGCGGATACACTGGATACCATTATTGAAGAGACGCTTAGTGCAGTATCTTCAGAACGTACCAGCAGAGTCATAGATCACGAAGCTGCCGGAAGCATGGAGCGAAGGAAGAGAGAGGGGTATTTTTAATGCAGAGTTTGTTAAAGTTTATTACCTGCGGAAGTGTTGATGATGGGAAATCTACCTTAATCGGACATATGCTGTATGATGCGAAATTACTCTTTGCGGACCAGCAGCGTGCTTTGGAACTGGACAGCCGTCTGGGAAGCAGAAATGGAGAGATTGATTATTCATTATTGCTGGATGGATTGATGGCTGAGCGTGAACAAGGCATTACCATCGATGTTGCTTATCGTTATTTCACTACGTCCCGCAGAAGCTTTATTGTAGCCGATACACCGGGGCATGAAGAATACACAAGAAATATGGCAGTTGGCGCATCCTTTGCTGATTTAGCGGTGATTCTGGTGGATGCTTATCAGGGAGTATTGACGCAGACCAGACGTCATACAAGGATTTGTGCTCTGATGGGAATTCGTCATGTGGTATTTGCAGTGAATAAGATGGACTTGATTCATTATGATAAATTTGAATTTGAAAAAATCAGGAAAGATATCTCGCAAATGATTTCGGAATTTGAGTTTGACAGTATTGCCATGATTCCGGTTTCTGCTACAGAAGGGGATAATGTTACAAAACAGTCGTTAAACACTGCGTGGTATAAAGGGAAAACACTTCTTGCATATTTGGAAGAAATAGATGTCCATGACAAAAAGAATACAAAGGGATTTATACTTCCGGTACAGAGAGTATGCCGTCCGGATCATGATTTTCGTGGATTTCAGGGACAGGTTGCCAACGGAGAGGTCCACATTGGTGATGAAGTACGTATACTTCCCAGTGATGAGTCCGCAAAGGTAAAAAATATCTTAGTAACAGACCGGGAAGTACAGGAAGCTTCCAGCGGTCAGGCAGTCACGATTCAATTGGACAGAGAAGTAGATGTATCCAGAGGGTGTGTGATTTGCCGGGAGTGTGATTTGAAGGTAGGAAGTTTATTCCGGACTACAATTCTGTGGATGGATGATTCGGAGCTGGTAGAAGGGAAAAATTATTGGCTTAGCATTGGAACCAAAACAGTACCGGCCGTGGTAATGAATATAAAATATCAGATTAACGTCAATGATGGAAGTCACATCCATACAACAAGATTGAGAAAGAATGAAATAGCAGTATGTAATATCAGCACTTCTGATAAAACTGTATTTGATTTGTTTCGTGGGGTTAAAGATCTGGGCTGTTTTATTTTGATTGACCGGGTAACAAATATGACCTCTGCCTGCGGAGTGATCGAATATGCTTTGCGCCGTGATCAAAATATAAGCTGGCAGAACATGGATATTGACAGGGAAATACGAGCTCAGCAGAAGTCACAGGTACCCAGGACAATTTGGTTTACAGGGCTGTCCGGTTCCGGCAAATCCACTTTGTCAAATGCCTTGGAAATACGTTTAGTGTCTATGGGAAAACATACCATGTCTCTTGACGGAGATAATATCCGTATGGGGTTAAACCGCAATTTAGGTTTTGCAGAGCAGGATAGAATTGAAAATATTCGTAGAATTGCAGAAGTATCCAGACTGATGAATGATGGGGGATTGATCGTTCTGACATCATTTATTTCCCCCTATATCAGAGACAGAGAGCGTGCAAAAGAAATTATTGGAGAAGAGAATTTCATTGAAATATATGTCAGCACACCCCTTGAAGAATGTGAAAGACGGGATGTGAAAGGATTATATAAAAGAGCAAAGAATGGAGAAATTCCTAACTTCACCGGAATTTCCAGTCCTTATGAGCCGCCTGTATTACCGGATATTGTTATTGACACCAGTCAGAAAACGTTAGATGAAAGTATCGATTTTATAATGAATGAATTACAGAAGCTTTTAGATTCATGATTGGAGGCAGATATGAAAAAACGTATAAAAAGTATCATTATGGCAGTTGGAATCACAGGAGTATTTTTATTAAGTGCATGCACAAAGAAAGAAACAATTCCGAAAGTGCGAATTGGTTATTTCCCCAATATTACCCATACCCAGGCACTGGTTCTGAAAGATCAGGGGACCCTGGAAGAAAAATGGAAAGATCAAGTTGAAGTATCCTGGACTTCTTTTAATGCAGGTCCGGCTGAAGTAGAAGCCATTTTTGCAGGGGAAATCGATATTGGCTATATCGGACCTGTTCCTGCGATTAATGCATATGTCAAGTCAAATGGAGATGTTCAGATTCTCACCAATGCAACCGATGCGGGTGCCGTTCTTGTGAAACGCACAGATAGCGATATTGAAACAATTTCTGATTTAGCAGGGAAGAAAGTAGCAATTCCACAAATCGGTAATACCCAGCATCTTTGCTTACTGCAGCTTTTAGAAGAAAATGGATTGTCAGCCACCTCTGATGGAGGAGACGTGGAAGTAGTGGCAGTAGAAAATGCGGATGTAATGAATATGATGGAGCAGGAAAATATTGATGCGGCCCTTGTTCCAGAACCCTGGGGAAGTATACTGGAAAGCCAGTGTGATGCCCGGATCGTACTTGATTTTGATGAAATTTTTTTAGAAGGCAATTATCCGACTGCTGTAGTTGTCGTGAGAAAAGAATTTTTGGAACAATACCCTGAACTGGTACAGGAATTTCTGGAAGAACATGAAGATGCAACGAATTATGTGAATGAAAATGAAGAGGAACTGTATAACATAGTCAATCGTCAAATCGAACAGGAAACATCAAAATCTTATGATGCCTGGATACTAAAAAGTGCTTTTGACAGGATCAGGGTCCAGGCAGAAGTAAATGAAGAAGCAATTGAAGCTTTTGGAAAAATATGTTATGAACAGGCATTTATTCAGGAAGAAATGAAAGAAGGAATTGTGATAAAAAATGTTAATTAAGATTAATCATATATCAAAGACATTTGAAGGGACAGTAAAAGAAACGCTTCAGGATATTAACCTGGAAGTTGAAAACGGAGAATTCATCTGCATAGTAGGACCAAGTGGATGTGGAAAATCCACGCTGCTGAATATTATTGCAGGATTGGAATCTGCAACCGAAGGTGAAGTGATCTTAAATGGAAAGGTAGTGACAAAACCTGATTCAGACCGGGTGGTTATGTTTCAGGAAGCGGCACTCTTCCCATGGTTAACCGTAGAAGATAATGTGAAATTCGGCATGAAAATGGCTGGAATTTCCAAAGAGGAACAGCAGCAGCGGGCAGCAAAATATTTGGATATGGTACAATTGTCTGAATTTCGTTCTTATTATCCTCACGAAATATCCGGAGGGATGAAGCAGCGTACTGCTCTTGCCCGGGCGTTATCATTGGATTCTCAGGTTCTTTTGATGGATGAACCATTTTCAGCTTTGGACAAGCAGACCATTAATATGCTGCGTTCTGAGCTGGAACATATCTGGGAACAGACCGGGAAGACCATTCTGTTTGTAACGCACAGTGTGGAAGAAGCCATATATTTTGCTGACAGAGTTGTAATACTATCGGATAACCCGGGAGAGATCAAAGATATCATAAAAATCAGCCTAAAGCGCCCAAGAGAAATTGACAATGAAGAATTTATCAGAATCAGAAAAAGTATCCTGGAGAAAGTCAGAAAAGAGGTAGAAAAAATTGCAGAGACAGAATATAAGAAAAAGTAAAAGCCGGGTAGAGAGTATATGCTTTTATGCTGCAGTGATTTTTATATGGCAATGTATTTTCTGGCTGGGTACTACTATTTTCGGTTTCTGGAAACCGTATGCTTTCCCAAGTCCTGCAGGCGTTATACAGACGTTTGGGCGGCTGTTAAAGGATGGCAGTATTGTAATGGCCATGCTGCAGAGTATAAAACGCTGTCTGCTTGGATTTGGCATTTCGTTATTATTTGGTGGAGTGACCGGAATATTGATTACGCACTTTCCACTTATGCGCAGGAATTTAAAGCCTCTTATGATGGGGATACAGACCTTACCAAGTATTTGCTGGGTACCTTTTGCAATTTTATGGTTTGGACTAAATGAAAGCGCTATTTATTTTGTAGTAGTTATGGGATCCATATTTAGCGTGTCACTTGCCATTGAAGATGCTTTTACACAGATACCGCCAATCTATACCAAAGCAGCAAGGACCATGGGGACAAATAAAAAGCAAATGTATCGTTATGTTTTGTTTCCGGCGGCTCTGCCTGGGATTGTATCCGGCATGAAACAATCCTGGTCTTTTGCCTGGCGTGCTCTGATGTCAGCTGAAGTAATGTCTTCCTATGTCGGTCTGGGTTATGCACTTATAACGGGAAGAGATATGGCAGATATCAATCAGGTAATGGCTGTTATGATTGTAATTGTGATAATCGGTATTCTTATTGAAAAATTTGTGTTTGGGAATATTGAAAGGCATTTAAAAAAGAAAAGGGGGCTTTGATTTAAATTACTATTGACCGCTTGCTCCCGGCTCACAGCGGCGTCCTGGCAGCTATCAAGTCACCTGTGAATAGTAACAATTTTAAGCTGAAAACGATAAAAATTAGTTGACAAGATTATCATATATACGTATACTAAACCCATAAAGTTTAGTAAATAAACTAAATATAAAAGGAGGATGCATTTATTTTGACAACCTACAAAGTTACTGACGAAAAATTTAGAAAATACGGTCGCATTATCAAGGATATGGACTGTACTGAATTGATTGAAAAAACGAAGGAGACACCTTTGCCGGAAGATGTTATCTATGTTCCTTCCGTTCCTGAGTTGGAAGCGCTTGCCGTTTTCGAGGAATTGAAAACAAAGGCTTACGGAGAACTGCCCATTCAGATCGGATACTGTAACGGGCACAACCGGAAATTGAATGCTCTTGAGTATCATCGTTCCTCGGAAATAAACGTGGCTGTGACGGATTTGGTGCTGATGCTTGGATGGCAGCAGGATGTGGAGAAAGATTTCACTTATGATTCGGCAAAAGTCGAGGCATTTCTGGTACCGGCGGGAACAGCGGTAGAGGTCTATGCAACCAGTCTGCATTATGCTCCATGCCATGTGGAGGATAGCGGATTTCAATGCGTTGTAGTTCTCCCAAAGGATACGAACCTGCCTTTGGACAAAGTGCATGGGGGAGAATATGAAGACAAATTATTGACGGCAAAGAATAAATGGCTGATCGCGCATCCGGATGCTAATATAAACGGGGCATTTTCCGGAATAAAAGGCGAGAATCTTTCTTTGTAACCTTGCAACTATAACAAATGTTACAAATATAATATCAGGAGGATGACAGATGAATAACACACCTAAAGTAAAAATCGGTATCGTAGCAGTCAGCAGAGATTGTTTCCCGGAGTCTCTGTCTGTAAACAGGAGAAAAGCTTTAATAGAAGCCTATACAGCTAAATATGACGCATCAGAGATTTATGAATGTCCAATCTGCATTGTGGAGAGTGAAATCCATATGGTGCAGGCATTAGAAGATGTCAAGCAGGCAGGTTGTAATGCATTAGTGGTATATCTGGGCAACTTTGGTCCAGAAATTTCCGAAACCCTGTTGGCAAAACATTTTGACGGACCTGCTATGTTCGTAGCGGCAGCAGAGGAATCCGGGGATAACCTGATTCAGGGGCGTGGTGATGCATACTGTGGTATGTTAAATGCCAGCTACAATTTAAAACTACGCAATATCAAAGCTTACATTCCGGAATATCCGGTAGGAAATGCAGAAGAATGTGCGGATATGATCCATGAATTTGTACCGGTGGCAAAAGCGGTCGTAGGAATTTCCAAGTTGAAAATCATTAGCTTTGGTCCGCGTCCCCTTAATTTCCTGGCTTGTAATGCCCCAATCAAGCAATTGTATAATCTGGGGATTGAAATCGAAGAAAATTCAGAACTGGATTTGTTCGAAGCATTTAAAAAACATGATAATGACCCCCGCATTCCGGACGTTGTGAAAGATATGGAAGCAGAATTGGGAGAAGGGAATATGAAACCGGAAGTTCTTCCTAAATTAGCGCAGTATGAATTGACGCTGTTGGACTGGATTGAAGAACACAAAGGTTACAGAGAATACATAGCGATCGCAGGAAAATGCTGGCCGGCATTTCAGACACAGTTTGGATTTGTGCCGTGTTATGTGAACAGCCGCCTGACCGGAATGGGAATCCCGGTATCCTGTGAAGTAGATATTTATGGTACACTCAGCGAGTTTATTGGTACCTGCGTCAGTGATGATGCTGTGACTCTTTTGGATATCAACAACAGCGTGCCAAATGATATGTTTGAAAGCGATATCAAAGGTAAATTTGACTATACCCAGAAAGATACTTTTATGGGATTCCATTGCGGAAATACCAATTCCGGAAAACTGTCATCCTGTTCCATGAAATATCAGCTGATTATGGCAAGGGCGCTTCCGGAAGAAGTGACTCAGGGTACTCTGGAAGGAGACATTGTTCCCGGAGATATTACGTTTTTCAGACTGCAGAGTACGGCAGATTCCAAGCTTCGGGCATATATCGCACAAGGTGAAGTACTGCCTGTGGCAACACGTTCCTTCGGAGGTATCGGTATCTTTGCGATTCCGGAAATGGGCAGGTTCTACCGTCATGTATTGATCGAAGGTAACTATCCGCACCATGGCGCTGTTGCATTTGGACATTTTGGTAAGGCACTTTATGAAGTGTTCAAATATATTGGTGTTGAAGTGGGAGAAATCGGATTTAACCAGCCAAAAGGGATGCTGTACAAGACTGAGAACCCATTTTAACCTGCAAATCTGCCAGGAGGCGGCAAGTAAATAGCAAAGCGGATGTTCGCCCTTTAAAGTATTACGAGTATCCGCTTTAACTTAAATAAAGGAGCGTTTATGTTGTATATTGGTATAGATTTAGGTACTTCGGCTGTAAAATTACTTCTTATGGAGGCAGACGGAACGATTAAAAATATAGTTTCGAAAGAATATCCGCTCTACTTCCCGAAGCCCGGCTGGTCGGAGCAGGAGCCGGAGGATTGGTGGAATGCAGTTGCAGAAGGTATCCGGGAACTGACGTCTGATTTTGACAGGTCACAGGTGGCAGGGATCAGTTTTGGCGGGCAGATGCATGGTTTGGTCATCCTGGATGAGCAGGATCGTGTGATACGTCCGGCAATTCTCTGGAATGATGGCCGGACTGGAAAAGAGACGGATTTTCTCAACGAAGTGATCGGAAAAGAAAAATTATCCGAATATACTGCAAATATTGCCTTTGCCGGATTTACGGCGCCTAAGATACTTTGGGTGAAAAATAATGAACCGGAAAATTTTGCAAAGATACGAAAAATCATGCTGCCCAAAGATTACATTGCATATAAGTTATCCGGTTCCTTTTGTACCGATGTTTCTGATGCATCCGGAATGCTTTTATTTGATGTAAAGAATAAATGCTGGTCTCAGGAAATGCTGGAAATTTGTAATATCACGGAAGATCAGTTGGCAAAAATATATGAAAGCTGTGATGTGGCAGGCACTTTGAAGGAAGA
>Ga0153953_1000049_pt1 | contig 29025 bp, 28 predicted proteins | sample TSNJ037MetaG_FD_104718 | JGI IMG/M metagenome (GOLD analysis project Ga0153953, IMG submission 104718) | Attine ant fungus gardens microbial communities from New Jersey, USA - TSNJ037 MetaG | ecosystem: Host-associated > Fungi > Mycelium > Unclassified | place: USA: New Jersey, Wharton State...
AACGTGAGCTCAGAAATGCTTGCATGATTGGGCTTCTATTTACGTTCCACTAGCCATGAAAATAAAGCAGGAATCGAAAGAGATCTCATCGTTATCTGGAACTGATCAAGACCGAGTCTTGGTAGCCCAAGCCTCATCGGCCAAACGAGTGATTTCGCAAGTTCAATTACCCACTTCAACTAAGTCACCAGTTGTCGGACCGACGCCTATCACAAGCCCGTTTCTGTCTCAAACGGCGAGATCACTCACTGGAACATCAAAACTCCGGCCAACCCCACGTCTTCGATCTATATTTATGGCTCCTATCCCTCATTCCCTAAGCCGGTCTCGATCTGCCAGAGCATCTCCAATGTTGTCACAGAGGAGAGTTGGAGGATGGCACCATGTAACCCCTACCCGACAGATCATTAGGAAATCAGAAAGCGATGATTCTGGGGTTGCTGATGAGCAAGAGGCTATTCAAGCTTTGATCGATGATATTCCAGCAAGTGCCTGTGAAGGCAGGGCGAACTTAAGGGATGATCTCAGAGTGCCCTTAGTGCTTGCATCAAGTTCAAATGCTAGTAGTGGAAGAAGTTCTCCAGACTTCATATTTCCCTCACGAAGATCAATCCAATATAGTTCTGCAAGTTCGAATGATCATGTACCATTAACCGATGCGGAGTCTCCTCCAGTTTCTAGCCCTAGTCCAGAGCCTGTAGAAACAATTGAATCACCCTCTTATGGAGGGTTCAAGGCTCTCACATGGAACTCCTATAAACGCAACCTCGATAATTTCCCTTTCAAGCATTATTCCACCAAAGATATTCCGACTTCATTGCCTGATTCAATCAACCGCCTCTCAGCATACACTCGAAGGGACGCTGGAATTCGTGATGTATTCAGAGCTTTCATGCTCGAGAATATCTGTGATGATGAAGGTAGCGCTCCGGAAATCGATATCATAAATGAAGTTGACGCGGAGCCATCCCCTGTGTTTGAGTTTCATTACTCGAATAGAATGTGGTATGGTGAAGATTTGACGATGCCTGATTATAGCAAGTTGAAGGGATGTGAGTGCATCGGTCGATGCGATCCCAAAAGCCGAACATGCGCCTGTGCCAGGAAAACGAGGTCATATCTCGAGGTTGATGGATGCGTGTATGAGAAGAATGGACGGCTTAAATATCCCCGATATCCCATCTTTGAGTGCAACGATTTTTGTTCGTGCGACGAACATTGCAGGAATCGGGTCAGTTTCTCAAATTTCAATTGTGCACTTGTATTCTGTTGATATTACGTCCCAAAAAATAGGTTGTACAACATGGCAGAAAAGTCGAGCTTAGTATCAGAAAAACTCGGGACAAAGGATGGGGTACAGGTTTTCTGATTCCCACTCATTTCCTCGGCTAACAAAGCAAAGGTGTCTTCAACGGCCGAAAGCGCATCCCGAAAGGAACATTTCTCGGGATCTACGCGGGCGAGTTGCTTACTGAAGAGCAAGGTGAAGTTCGCGGGCGGTGAGTACTGTGATAACCAATACCCACATCTGATTCAATTGCAATCTTTCCTAGTTATTATAACACCCTTGGGAAATCCTATCTATTTGATATCGACTTCTGGCACCTGAAGCAAGGAACCAATCTAGATGAGTGGCATAATAAATATACAGTCGATGCGTACCATGTGGGCAACGTACGTGTTATATATTTCTTGACTAGTTTCTGGCCAAATCATTGTGCTCATGCTCAATCTAGTTCACACGGTTTCTGGTCAATATTTTTCACTTTTGATTGTATTTTCAAGCTGAATAGGAATTATAGAATCATTCTTGTGAACCAAATGCCCGGTTATTTCCCTGTTATATCAATGAGCCTGACATTGAGAGGCCTCTCCTCGTAGTATTCTCTAACAAGGATATAGCTTCTTATGAGGAAATATGCTTCAATTATATGGGATCTTACTCAGAAGATGAAGGAGATGATGACAATGAACGCGAGAACGAAGACGAGGTACGTGGTGAAAAACGCAAGGATGCTGTCTACAGACCTTGCATGTGTGGTGCAAAGAAATGTAAAGGTGAGAGTATCCATATATGGACTTGGTGGATCATATTAATACCAAGACAGGTGTAATGTGGAATTAGCTTCTGTCAAGCCTATAAAACTGACAAATTCCAGTTGAATTAAGTACATGCATTCCCTTAATATAGTATATTATAGCAGCTATATCTTTCTACCAAAATGAGAACTTAGAGAAGAAAAATATGTACAAGAGAATACTTATAGTATAAGTTACTAGTCAGATGGCTAGAAATAAGTAGGGAAAAAGAGAATAATAATAGTAAGTTAGGAATAGCACAGAGATTAGAGGCAAAGGTAAAGACAAATGGGTGCAAATATAGTAACAGTGTTACAGGATATAACAGTACCCCCTCTAAAGATCATACTCTTATTTTTATATTTAAGATAAAATAATCTTTGTTCTTAGAATAAGATACACTTTGAACAATAGAGTATATGTACACTTGGAATAACACTGTAAGTCTACTAGAAATCAGTATAAAGCTTGCAAACTAAAGTATACCCTAGAAGCAAAGGTAAGATAGTCAGTTACTAACTTACTCTAGCAACCATTACTTCTTTTCTTTAACCACCACTATCTTCTCCCTTGAGGTCACAATAGCTTCTGGAGGGATCCATACTCTACCAATTCTCTATCATTAATATTGTCATGATTTCACCCTTAATCTTTATTTCTGTCCTGTTTATTCATGTCTGACTTGTGATCACTATGACATATATTAGACACATTGTACTAGCTAAGGCTCTTGCTGGTGGAACTTTTCTTGTTTTAGTCTCCTAGAGAATAGCATTCAAAACACAAATGGTAGTTCAAAAGAATTGTGTCAAGTTAACACCGCTGTTTAGGTGGTTGTTCAAAAAGAACTTGATAGAGTTTCCTGTTGGATTCCCCTAGTTACTTATACAAATATCTGTTGATCTGTATGTCTGTCTCCCACAATTACATGACCCTTACTAATAACTATATATATCTTACATAATCTTTCCTATACTATTTATATCTTTTCTATATTATATTCCTGGATATTTTCCATTAGATTAATAAATATATGGAAAATAGTTCTTTCTTTAGAAACCATCTTATAATATAGTTCTTTCTTTAAGTTTCCTTGTTCCAAGGAATTTTTCTATTGTCTTTAGTTCTTTTTCCATTTTCTCTCCCTCTGTCTCTTGTATTCCTTATTTGACCACCCCTATAGGATTTTAGCTATAAACCTCTCTAGTAGTTCTCTTGAGAATACCCTTTTGTTCTTTTTTTCTTCTTGTCACTATACTTCTTCAGCCTTTTCCTCATACTCCCTCTTAAACTCTTTAACCAACTCCTTTGCATTCTTTAGGTTTTCTCTACTTTCTCAAGTATTTTCTTCTACCATACACCTTTTCTATTGTACTAAGAACTTTTCCTTTTCTTTAACTGCTCTTTTGTTTAGTATTTTTTTTCACCTTGAATTTCTCTTTTTCCTTAATAATAACCAGTTTTGGTGGGGTTTTTCTCTGTCCTTCTACCTGAGGCCTATACAACTGTACTTAACTTACGTTAACTACAGGATATATTTTAATAGAACTAGATAGTTCTAATTTTATAGTATTGGTCAAGATAATTCCCTTGATCCTGTAAGGCTTCACAAACTGCTCTGTCAACTTCTCTGACCTCTTTTCTACTATCTACCACTTAAGATACTTTGTGCTTCATAGTACTAAGTCTCCAATTTTGTATTCCTCTACTTCTCCTTGCTTTCTGTCTGCATATTTCTTTATTTTCTCCTATACTTTTCTTAGTACTGCTTTCGCTTCTTTCTGGATCTTCTTTATTTTTTCTACAAACTTTTCTGTTATCTCAAATTTTCTTTTTTTTCTTTCTTCAAATCCTATTCTTGGGTTCTAACTACAGTTTGCCTTAAATGGAGAGATTTTTGTTACCAAATGAATTTTATTGTTATATGCAAATTCAGCAGTCCCTAGCTACTCTAGCCACTGCTCTTGTCTATAATCAATAAAGATCCTCAAGTACTGTTCTAGTTCCTGATTGAGTCTTTCCATTTGCCCATCTGTTTGAGGATGATAGACTACTAACAGTTTTGTCTGGATTTCTAACAACTTGTTTAACTCTCTCATTATCCCTACTACAAACTGTACTCTCCTGTTCAATATGATGCTTTTTGGAAGTCCATACAACTTTCAGATATGGTCCTTAAACAGTCTAGCAAGTTCTTTTGCTGATATTTTTTTTGTAGTTAATATAAAGTGGACCATCTTACTGAACCAATTACAAACTACTAAAATCATATTATAACTGTAAGGACAACATTAGACTCAAGGCTAGAGATCATACTGGAAAGCTAGTAAGAGTTCTGGAAGCTAGGGTAATATTCAAGTAAAAGTAGATCTACTAATATAGGCTTCTATATATACTACTAGAAATAGTCTATACACAATCACATAAGTACTAATACAAAAATACCAAATATTCCTAATATAGTTACAGGCTATTAACTGAGTACAAACCAGACCAAAGAGAAATAGAAAAGAGTGAATATGTACTAAGAGATCTAGACCCTAGATAAGAATAGATCTATCAACACTCACTAAGCATGCTCCTAGGATATTCTCTTACAATAACCCTGTACCAAAGGTAGCTTAGTAATGAAGTCTGCTGAAATGTGACTATAGTTTTTCCAGAATTGCATTAGATATTAGTTTTCCTACTGGAGTCTTGCTCCTATTCTTATAGTATTGACAAGCATTGCATCCCTTTATATATCTTTCCACCTCCTTTGTTACTCCTGGCCACCAATAGTTTCTTATAACCAGCTCTGTTGTCTTCCATCTTCCCCTATATCCTCTCACTAGTATATTATGATACAAATATATCATCTTTCTTCTCAGTTTTCCCTCTGGGACATATATTTGTTCTTTTTTCATAACTAGCCCTTCTTCAACCATCTATTTCTTATCTCTTAGTATTTTTATCTCTGCTTTTTTTAGTTCTTCTACTGTTTTTACTACCTTCTTGTCTTTTCTCTGCACTTTCTTGATCTTTTTTCTTAGATTATTTTCCTCCACTAATGTATCTGTTCTTTTTATCCACTCTGGCTTGATTAGCATCTGATCTTGGTTGTTGTTTTCCATCCCCTTCTTGTAGTGTGACTATTGGATTAAGCTAACTCTAGAACTAAGTTATTTTTTATTCAGGGTAAACAAAGAAAACTCAACAGAGTTTTCCTTAGATTTGGACTACTTATACCTTTTATACATAGTCTGTGCTACTAACCCTAATCTACTAATAATCTAATAGAATCTACTAGAATATTCCTTGACATATAATTTATATAATATGACTGATCTTGTGATCAATTTGTTACAGGAATATAACAATTGTGATAGATCATGTGACTTCTCTATTATTTAATTAGAGAAAAGAAAAGTAAAGTAAAAAATAAAGGATTAAAGAAATAAAAGTTATTATAGCCAAAGTGGCTCATAACATTACTCTCTTTTTAAGATTTCTCCTTTAGAGAAATGGTTTTACCTTTTTATTATCTTCAATTTCTTTCCAACTTTTTCAAATACTCTGTCTCAAATTTTCCATTGTTCCATTCATACAACAATTTTGCTGTGTATTTTCTAGGTAATTCTCTCCTGTTAAATACCTTGTTATCTTCTTTTATTCTTTGTCTTTCTTTTCTATAGTTTCTTTTGAATTCTTCTAATAATTCTTTTGTATTTTTTAAGTTTTTCTTCCCTTTCCATGTATCTGCTTCTGCTATATATCTCTTCTATTGCACTAGGTATTTTTCTTTTTCTCAAACAATTCTTTTGTTGGAGATCTTTTCTACTTCATATTCCTTTTTCTCTTTTATAACCACTGGTAAAGGTAGTTCTTTCTTCTATTCTTCTACTTGTCCTTGGTACTTTCATACCCTACTCACATTTACCACCAGATGTATTTTCACTGACCCTAGTAATTCCAACTCTATCACATTTATTGATATTATATCTTTGACTTTATAAGGGCCAATAAATCTCTTTGTAAACTTCTCTAATCATTTCCCCACTATTTAATACTTTGAATCTTTAGTACTTGATAGTACCAAATTTTCTACTGCATATTCCTCTGTTTCTTCTCTCTTTTTATCTATATACTTCTTTATATCTTTTTGTGCTTTTTTTAGTACTACTTTTACTTCCTCTTATATCTCTTTTATTTTCTTTACAAAATCTTCTGCTTTTTTAAACTTCCTCTTCTTTTTCATTTTGAATTCCATTCTAGAATCTCATCCACTATTTTCCTTAAAAGGCAACATCTTGGTTGCTGAATACACTCTATCGTTATATATAAATTTAGCTGTTCCTAGCCATTCTGGCCATAATTCCTACCTATGATTGATAAATATCCTCAAGTACTGTTCTAACTCCTGATTTATTCTCTCTGTCTGTTTATCTGTTTATGGATGAAATGCTATAGACAACTTTATCTTGATTTCTAGCATTTAATTTAACTCCTTTATTAACCCTACTACAAACTATGGACCTCTATCTAAAATAATACTTTCAGACAATCTATGTAATTTCTATACATAATCCCTAAATAGTCTTGCTAACCCTTCTACTGTTGTCTTCTCTATAGTTGGTATAAAATATACCATCTTGGTCATTCTATCACATACTACTAAAATTGAGTCATACTCCTGTGCCAATGGTAGTTTGGTAATAAAGTCTACCAAAATATGAGTCCAAGGTTTTTTTGGTATTTCATTTAGTATAAGTTTCTCTGCTGGGGGTTCTGTTTGATTCTTATTACATTGGCATACATTACAACCCTTTACATATTTTTTTACCTCTTTAGTTACTCTTGGCTACCAGAAGTTTCTTATTACCAACTCTACTATTTTCCACTGTCCTCTATGTCCTTCCACAGGTGTATCATGATGAAGCCATACTATTTCTGTTCTCAATTTCTCATTTTTTGGAACATATACCTTTCTTTCTTTTAATATTAACCCATTCTTTTCTCTCCATTCTTTATCTTATAACATCTTTACATCTGTTTTCTTTATCTCTTCCACTACCTTCAATACCTTATCATCTTTTGTATCTGACCTTTTTATTTTCTCTAATATATTCACTTTTTCTATTAACATTTCTGCTGTCCTCACTGTTAACTATTCTGGTTTCAACAGTGTCCTATCTTTGTTGTCTTTCTCTGCTCTCTCTTGTCAATCAGGTTTTCTACTCAAACTATCTGTTCTTCCCATACTTTTTCTAGGAATATATTTTAATATGAAGTCAAATCTGAACAGATATAAAGCCTATCTTGCTTGTCTTCAATTCAACTTTTGATTTTTCATAAAATATTCTAAGTTCTTGTGATTGGTCCAAATTTCAAACTTGATTCTTGCTTCTTCTAGGAAGTGCCTCTATGCTTCTAAACACCTAATTACTACCAACATCTCTTTGTCATAAATTTTGTAATTCCTTTCTATTTTATTCAACAATTTTGAGATAAAGACCACTAGCCTCTACTTTTCATCTTTACACTTTATCAACAATACTTCTCCTGTTGTATAGTCCAATACATCTGCTTCTACTCTCATCTCTTTATCTAAGTCTGGTGCTACTAGCACTGGTTCTGTTGTAAAGATCTTTTTTAGACTTCCAAAAGCTTTTTTCTATTCAACTTTCCAATTCTACTTTTTATCCTTTTTTACCAACTGATGTAACAGTTTCACAATTTTAGCAAAGTCTTTAACAAACTGTCAATAGTAGTTTACTAAACCTAAAAATTTCTGTATGTCTTTTACATTCCTAGAAACTAGCCATTCCAATACTGCTTTTACTTTCTTCTTTTCTATCTTGATTCTGTCAGGTCCCAGTATTACTCCCAGGAATCCTACTTCTTGTACTTTCCATGTATATTTTTCTGGTTTTACATAAAAATCATTTTCTTCTATGTATTTTAGTACTTCCTCAACTATTTTATCATATCCCTCCACTGTTTCTGTTGCTACTAATATATCATCAATAAAAAATGCTACATTACCTTTATTGATCAAATCTCTCAACAAGTTATTTATCATTGCTTGAAAGGTAGCTAAAGAATTTGTTAAACTAAAGAACATTATAGTTGGTTCAAACAACTCCATTAGTGTTGTAAATGCTGTCTTCTATTTGTTACCTTCTTTGATTTGAATATTGTTGTATTCCTATCTTAGGTCCATCTTTGTAAAAACCCTTTTACTTCCTATATTGTCTATAAGGTCTGATATAAGTGGTAATGGATAGTTATTCTTGATTGTTCAACTATTTATATATCTATAATCTTGTACTATTTGTTTTTTCTCATCTTTCTCTAGTACAAAGAATACTAGAGATGTCTAAGGTAATATTAAGGATCTTATATACTCTTTTCTCAGTTAGTCTTCTATAAATGCCTAGACTTCTTCTTTTTCAATTTTTGACAAAAAATATATTCTTTCTTTCTTTGCCACAAAATCTGGTTTGAAATGTATGGTATGATCCCAAGGTTTTCTTGTTGGCATTTTCTCTGATTTTGTCTTTCTAAACACCTTCAACCATTTATAGAATCTTTTAGGTACTATATCTTCTATCTTTTTTTCTTCTTTAACTTTTTCTTTTACTATCTATTTCAAATCTATTTTATTGTCTACATTTATCTTTCTTGTTTTTCTAGTTTTTATAATTTTCTTTTTAGGTATTTTTTTACATAGCAGTGGACATCTCGTTATTTTCACTTCTTCTATTTCCAAATTAATTTCTAGGTTATATGCTACTAGCCAAGGCATACCCAGAATTATATCAGTCTTTCCCAAATTATATATATTCATTCAGACTTGTTCCACATGTTCTTTGAAATAAATTTTACTTCTACTTCATGAGTTACCAATCCTCTACTGTTGTTTGTTCCATTTATATTTTTAATTTTTATTGGTCTAGACAGTTTTTTTAGTTTAAAACCTTGTTTGTCTGTTAACTACTTGCTTATAAACATTCCTGTTGCACCACTATCTAGTAGTACCTTTATAGACATGTTATGAGATAGTTCCCAAAAAAGAAACTATTTCTTATATATTCCTTAACTTAGTGGATAATATTCAGGAGTATAATACAAGAGAGATATAAATAGTGTAGGAAGACTTATGTAAGATATGTACAGTTATTAGTAAAGGTCATGTGATTGTAGGAGATAGACATACAGACCAATAGACATTTGTATAAGTAGTTGTACAATCCAACAGAGAACTCTATTAAGTTCTTTCTAAACAACCACCTTAGTTGAGCCCTAAGCCTTCATAGCTTTGTGCTAACAAGATATCCTTTCATAGGTATCTATCTTTTCAAGTCTAATGTTCATCTAGACTTCTTTCAGAGGTCAAAATATTCATCTCAAATCTTTTTCCTCTTCAGTATTTTCTGAAACATTGTCTATGTTATTTAGACTACTAAATACACTATATTTATTTTGGGAGGCCAGTCAAGGGACTACTGATTCCTGTTTTCTTTTAATGCTTTCTGTGTTTTCTTTTCTTTTATTTTCCTAACATTTCCTTCTTTATACCAATATTATTTGGCTATGTAGTCTGGTTTGCTACAGTCATAATATTTGATTGGGCCTCTAGCCCTTCTATCTATATCCATTACATTAGGGTCTTTACTCTTTACTTTTTGATTCTAAAAGAACTCTTGTCTTTTTTCTTCTAACTACTCTATTTAGCTCTCTTTTAAATTCTTCTATGAGAGGATATTTCTCATATCCACTTTTCCTAGCTACTTTCTTGAATTCCTGGACATATTTGTTATATATCCTATTGCTTTGTTTCAGTAATTATAATTGGTCTATTTTCATCAATTGTTCATTGATTTCTCCAAATTCTCTCTTTATCTTCTTATACAACTCTTCTGCTATTGAGAACTCTTGTATTTTCTGTTTCAATTCCTCTAGTAGATTATTTTTCTATATTTCTACTATTCCTTTCTATATAATGTCTATCCTACTTTGTCTATATCTGACACTGCATTCATTTTTATTCTAATGTATAGCTAGTATACATTTATAAAAGGAGTGACCTCTTCTCTTTTGCTACTAAACATTAGTGGTTTTGCTACATTTGCCTTTTGTATTTGTCCATCTATCATCATAGCTGCAATCTGTTGTTGTAAGGCCATGATAGCCATACCTGGATGCTTATTATAGGTGTTGGTGGTAGTTGAGATATTGTGTTGTTGTTTTCTTCATTGTTGTCTTCTTTGGATTTAGTTTCTTTTATCTTTTTGTTGCTTTTGTGATAGCAGTGATTGTCTTCCTTATCTTGTCTAATTTTGTAAGTTTATCTGGACATACAGTTCCCTAGACTAAATCTCTACTACCTTATTGACTACTACCCTAATACTAGGGTTACACTATTACCTTATGGAAAAGATTCCTACTCTAAGCATTCTCTTAAGAAACAATGCTATTCCTTTGCATGTACAGATTACAATAGACCTTTAGCACAAGATTAATACAGAGAAAAGTGTACAAGTAAACTACAAACAGCACTACCTAATTGCAAAATCAGGTCTTGAATGTAATACCTGAATTTGGTATTATACCATCACCAGCAGTTCCTAACTGACTACCAAGTCTCTTTTAGTTTAGGGCCTAGCTGAGGTAATGACTAGCAGTCACAATGACCACTGGTTAAGAGCAATGAAAAAGTAAGGGTTGTAGGACCTTGTGACAAAGAGTCACAGAAAGATAGTCCAGTTCTAGTATAGTGCAACTATTGGGTTGAGCTAATCCTAGAACTAAGTTGTTCTTTATTTGGAGAGAATAAAGAAAACTTGATAGAGTTTCTCTTAGATTTAGGCTACTACTTATACCTTTTATACATGGTCTGTGCTACTAACCCTAATCTACTAATAATCTAATGTAATCTACTAGAATATTCCTTGATATGTGATTTACATAATATAACTGATCTTGTAATCAATTTGTTACAGGAATATGACAATTGTGATAGATCATGTGATTCCCCTATTATCTAATTAAAGAAAAGAAAAGTAAAAGATAAAGGATTAAAGAAATAAAAGTTATTATGGCCAAGGTACTCATAATACTTTTGCCAATCCAGTCTCCTACTCAACCCATTTATCTTTTCTATGCTCTTTTCTGGAATATACTTAAGGATAAAGTCAAACTGTGATAGATACAATACCCATCTAGCTTGCCTCTGATTTAACTTTTGACTAGTCATAAAGTATTAGAGGTTTTTATAGTCTGTTTAAATTTTAAACTTTACTTTCATCCCTTCTAAGTAGTATCTCCACAATTTCAAGTGTTAGCAACTAGCTCAGAAACCTTAAGCTAGGGTTTAACTCAAGGTAGTTCTTTAGAGTTAGAAGAAAATTCAATAGGGTTCTTGTTCAATTGCAGTCTACTATATATACAAGTACAGTATTTGTTCTTGTTTATACTACAAGCTGTCCATCAGCTACTGGTTCAGCTCTAGTTCATGTCCAATCTATTTATAGTACTTTATCATAGTTGGGGCGATTCATAACAGTACCTTTCTCTTAAAGATCCTTATTCCAAGAATTTCATAGTTTGTTATATGAGTTCTGTAAATTATCCATTTTATTTTCTTTATTCCATTCTTCTATTCTATCTCCTTCAAATTCTTGCTCATTTTCTTTTTTCTCTTCTTTATTCTTTTCTTAGATCATTTGTAATATTTTTCCTTCTTTTGTTCTTTCTAATCTCTATTGTCTCCAATTCCTTTCCAATTTTCTCCAATATTCCCTATCAAATTTTCTTTTATCTTATCTATACAATAGTTTTGCTGTATATCTTTTTGGTAATTCTTCTTTGCAATCTTCTTTCAAGTTTCTTTTCTTTATTCTTCTAGCCCCTTTTTTGTATTCTTTCTCAAACCTATTTACCAATTCTTGTGTATTCTTCAGATTTTCCCTTGGTTCTCAAGTGTTTTCTTCCACTGTATAACTCTTTCATCATACCAGATATCTATCTCTTTCTTTAAACTTTCTCTTATTTAATATTTTCACTACCTTATATTTCTCTTCTCCTTCAATTATTACTGGTAAAGGTTGTTTCTTTTTCTGACCCTCTATTTGATTTCTATATTTTTGTACTCTACTAATATTTACTACTGGGTATATCTTAATACTACTTGGTAACTCCAGTTTGATTGTATTTGTCAAAATTATTCTTTTGACTTTGTAAGGTCCCACAAATTGTTTTATTAGTTTTTCTGATTGTCTCCCCTGTATTTGATCTTTGAGATCTTTTGTACTCAGTAATACCCAGTTTTCTACTTTATACTCTTCTGATTTACTCCTTTTCTTATCTGTATACTTTTGTATTTTCTTCTGACTTTTCCTTAATGCTGCTTCTGCTTTCTCATGTACTTTCTTTATTCTTGTCACAAATTCTACTGCCTTTTCAAACTTTCTCTTCTTTCTTATCTCTAATTCCATGCATGGATCCTGTTCATTATTTACTTTAAACAGTGACACTCTTGTACTTGTCTGTACTTTGTTGTTATATACAAACTCTACTGTTGCCAGCCAGTTAGACCATTGTTCTTGCCTGTGTTCAATGAATATCCTTAGATATTGTTCTAAGTCCTGATTCATTCTTTTTGTCTATCTATTTGTCTGTAGGTAGTAGGCCATTAACAACTTTGTATCAATCCCCAACATATTGTTCAGCTCCTTTATCATTCCCACTGTAAACTGTACTTCTCTATCTATAATAATACTCTCTGGTAGACCATGTAGCTTCCAGATGTTATCCTAGAACAATCTTGCTACTTCCTCTACTAAAGTCTTTTCTATAGTAGATACAAAGTATGCCATTTTTGTCAATCTATTATATATTACCAATATACTATTGTATCCCTATACTAACAGTAACTTTGTAATGAAATCTGCTATGATATAGGCCTAGGGTTTCTCTAGTACTGTATTTGGTATTAATTTCCCTGCTAGTACCTCTGTTCAATTCTTGTTTCTTTAGCAGTCATTGCATATCTTTATATACTTCTTAACTTCCTTTATCACCCCTAGCTACCAGAAGTTTCTAGTAACCAACTCCATTGTCTTTCACTGCCCTCCATGTCCTCTTACTAGTATATTATAGTGTAGCCAGATTACTTCTGCTTTCAGTTTCTCATCCCTTGAGACATACACCTTTCTATCTCTTAATATTAGTCTATTTTCCTTCTACTATTTCTCATCTCTCAACATCTTTACTCTTGCTCACTTTATTTCTTCTATTGCTTTTATCACTTTGTTATCTTTTGCATCTGACTTCTTGATTTTCTCCAATAAATCTATTTCCTCTATTACAATTTCCACTACTTGTATTGCTCTAATTTCCAACCACTCCTTTTTTACCAACACTCTATTCTCATTATCTTTCTCTATTTCTATTTGCTAGTCTGGATATTTACTGAGGCTATCAGCTCTTCCTATTCTGCTGTCTGGTATATGTTTAAGAATAAAGTCAAATCTAAATAGATATAAAGCCCATTTTGTAAGAACTTAGACTAAGATGTCTTAGAATTACTCCTAGTTCAAGTTAACAAGGAGAAGTCAATAGAGTTTCCATTTAATTACTGTATACTACTTATATATATTTTGTATTTACTTCTATTTATAAAGTTCTGTATATCTCTTTTGAGTCATTCTCTCTCACACATCTATTAATTTCCTAATTAAATAAAAGAAAAAGAAAAGAAATATAAATAATAACTTAGCTATTTAGCCAAGTCATAATATCACCTTCCTTTCAAAATTCCTTATCCCAAGGATTTTTATAACTTGTAATGGGGATTGCAAATGTTTTCTATTTTGTTGTTGTCTTTTTCTGTCTACTCTTTTATTCCCAAATCTCTCTGTTCAATTTTTTCTTCCTTTTCCTTTATCATTTCTATTGTTTTTTGTCTTCTTGCTCTTGCTTCTTTCCATCTTCTCCAATTTCTAACCTTGTCTAGTATTCCTCATTATACTTCTTATTTGACTACCCAAATAACTTTCTTGCTATAAACCTCTCTAGTAATTCTCCTTTCCTGAATATCCCTTCTTCTCTTTTCTGTCTTCTGATATCTTTCATGTCTCTTCTATACTCCTTTTCAAACTTCTCTATTGCCTCTTTTGCATTACCCAGGTTTTCTTTCCTTTTCCAGGTATCTGACTTTGCTATAAATCCCTTCTATTATACTAGATACTTATCCTTCTCTCTAATCCATTACTTATTCAATATTTTCTCAACCTTCTATTTCTCTTTTCCCTCAATTATGACTAGAGCTAGTTGCTGTTTTTTCTACCTCTCTACTTGCCCTACATATTTTCATACTCTACTAATATTAACTACTAGATGTATTTTTACTATATTGGATAGTTCTAATTCTACTACATTCAATGATATAATTTTCTTTATCTTATAAGGCCCTACAAATTTCTCTGTCAACTTTTCTGTTCTTCTACCAATTATTTGGTATTTTAAATCCTTGGTGCTGAGCATCACCAAGTCTCCTACTCTGTACTTATCAACTTCTGCCCTCTTTTTATTTGTGTATTTCTTTATTTCTTTTTGTGTCTTCTCCAGTGCTACTTTTGCTTCTTCTTAGGTCTTTTTTATCTTTGTTACAAATTTCTTTGCTCCCTTATATTTCCTCTTCCTTCTTACCTCAAACCCTATCCTAGGATCTTGTCTGTAATTTGCCTTAAAAGGCAATATTTTAGTACTTGAGTGCACTTTATTATTGTAGGTAAACTCTGTTGTTCCTAATCAATTGGGCCACTGTTCCTATCTATAGTTGATAAACATCCTTAAGTACTGTTCTAGTTTCTGGTTAATCTTTTCTGTCTGTTCATCTGTTTGAGAATGAAATGCTGTCAACAATTTACTTTTAATTTCCAATATCCTATTTAACTTCTACATTATTTCTGCCACAGACTGAGGTCTCCTGTCCAATATGATACTCTTAGGTAACCCATGTAACTTCCACACATTGTCTCTAAACAACCTAGCTAGTTCTTCTGCTGATGTCTTTTCTGTAGTAGAAATAAAATATACCATTTTTATTAATCTATCGACTACTACTAAAATTGAGTTGTATCCTTATACTAGTGGCAACTTAGTAATGAAATTTACTGAAATATGAGCCCAAGATCTTTATGGAATTAAATTTGGCATTAATTTTCCTGCTGGCTGTTCTGTGCAGTTTTTATTATACTGGCATATAAAGCTCTCTTCTATATACTGCTTTACTTCTTTTATGACTCCTGGCCACCAAAAGTTTCTAGTAACCAATTCTACTGTTTTCTATTGTCCTCTGTGCCCTCCTACTAGTATATCATGATATAACCAAATAATTTCTGCTCTCAGTTTTTTATCTTTTAGTATGTATATTTTTTCTTTCTTATATATAATACTATCAACTTCTCTTTATTCTTTATCTCTCAGTATCTTTACTTTTGCTTGTTTCATTTCTTCTACTGCCTTGATCATCTCATTATCTTTTACTTTTAACTGCTTTACTTTCTCTAGTAAATCTACTTCTTCTACTATTACTTCTACTTTCTCTGTCTTTCTGACCTCTAACCATTCCGGCTTTACTAATATCTCATTCTCATTATCTTTTTCTATTCCTATTTCCTAATCTAGCCTCCTACTCAAACTATCCATCTTTTCTATCTTACTTTCTGAAATGTATTTTAGTATAAAGTTGAACCTTGATAGATACAAAGTCTATCTAGCTTGTTTTTTATTTAATTTCTATACTTTTATAAAATATTCAAGGTTCTTGTGATTGGTCTAAACCTCAAACTTTGTTATAGTTTCTTCTAGAAAGTATCTTCATTGGTCTTGCTACTTAAGCAAAGTTCTTGATGAACCTCCTGTAGTAATTTGTAAGGCCTAAGAACTTTCTAACATCTTTCATATTTTTTGGTTCTGGCCAACTCAGTACTCTATCTATCTTTTCCTTCTCTATTTCTATTCTATTGGGTCCTATGACAACTCCAAGGAATTTAATCTTCCTTACTTTTCACATACACTTCTCTGACTTCATGTAAAGATTATTCTCCTCCAGCCTTTTTAGCATCTTCTCTACTATTTCATTGTATTCTTTCTTTGTCTCTGTTTCTACCAATACTTCATTTATAAAGGCTGTTACTTTTCTTTTATTGATCATATCTCTCAGGATTTTATTCATTATTGCCTGGAATATAGCTGGCAAGTTAAATATTCCAAAAAACATAACTATTAGTTCAAAGAACCCTATATGTGTCATGAACATTCTCTTCCACTCATCTCCTTTCTTTATCCTTATATTATTAAAACCCTACTATAGGTCCATTTTAGTGAATATTCTTTTACTCCCCATGTTATCTATTAAATCCATAATTAATAGTAGTAGGTAGTTGTTTTTCACTGTCTATTTGTTTAGACTATGGTAGTCCATAACTATCCTTTTGCTTTTATCTTTCTTGCTTACAAAGAATACCAGTGATATCTGAGAGGACTTAGATGGTCTGATATATCCCTTTTTTAGTTAATGATCCACAAAATTCTGGATCTCTTCTTTCTTGTTTTTGGATAGAGGGTAAATCCTTTCTTTTTATGGTTTGAATATCTTCTTGAGATCTATAGCATAATTCCAAATTTTTCTAGTTGGTATTCTTTTTAACTCTACCTTCCCAAATACCTTTTTCCACTTTAGAAACTTTTTAGGAACTATCTTCTTAATTTTTCTATGGTCTACTTCAACTTCCTCTTCTCTTCTCCAATCTTTTTTATTATCTATTGTCTATCTTACTATCTTCTCCTCTTCTAATATTACTACTCTTTTTTCTTTCTTCACTTTCTTTTCTTTTTCCAATTTGATATTTCTTCTATATAATGGTAGATATTTGGTCATCTTGACTTCTCCTGTTTTCCAATTGATTTCTGGATTGTATGCTTGCAACTATAGCATTCCCAATATAATGTCTATTCTCCCTAGATCATACATATCCATTTCACATGGTTTTTGTAATATACATTTACTTTTACTTGGTGTATAATAGTTTCTCCACTGTTGTTTGTTCCATCCACATTCCTGACTGTTACTAGTTTATCTAGCTTTTGTAGCTTAAATTTATATTTTGCTACTATCTTCCTGTCTATGAACATTCCTGTCATGCCACTATCCAAGAATCTCTTTACTGTCACCCCTTTATGTGTATTCACTTTTTCTACTCCTATATTCAACTATACTTCTCTCAGTATTTTAAACATTTTCTTTACTTTTCTTTCTATACTTTACTTTTTTGCTGTACCTCTTGGAGCTTCTATCTATATGTTATCTTGCTGTACTTTTTCCTCTGTGGGGTATGCTGTCTCTTTTCAGTTCTACTATTCTCTTTTTCTTTTTACCTTGCATTTTAGGCATAAGATCCTCTTTCTTTCCTATTCTGATATCTTTCTTATAATTTCATCTTTTCTTTCATACTCTATATACTCTACTCTTGTTATTTCTTCTCTTCTGGCTTCTCCTTTTCTCCAGTTCTATACTTTTTAGCATAGGTTATACTATATGTTTCTTACTTGTCTTTTGAGAAGGAATTCTTGTTCTTGGTTTTTATAGATCTGAACCTTTTTGCTTTCACATCTCCCACAGTTTATATATGTTGCTACTACCTCTTCCATCAACTACCCTCTCTTTAGCAAAAGCACATCTTTAGAAGGTATGCTCCTCTCTTCACAATATTTCTGTACTTTTTTCTATATAGGATATACTAGCCTTCTCCTCTATTATATCTTTTATAGTCTAGCCACATACACTGTTTTCTTTTTTCTTCTTTTCTTCTTTTTTGCTACAATATTTGGACACTTCTATTTATAGAACTCTATTTTCCAATACCTAAAACATTGTAGTTCCTTCTTTTTCTGCCTCTTTACTTTCATTTCTTCTTTTACTCTATACCTCATTACTTTGTTTACTAGCACTTCAAACTTATTATGGAAAATAGGCCTTCTCTCTTCTACTTCCTTCCAGTTCCTGCAGTTATGGGCCAGGTATCTGAACTCTTTGTAATTAAAATTCTTTCTTTCTTCTTTTTCCTTTAGTTCTGTTCTTAATTTAGTGAGGGTCCACTGTTGGTTGAGTATGTCACCTATGAGTTAGTTGTATTAGTCCAGAGACATAGTGCTATGTCTCTAGAAAAGTTGGATAGAAAACGATCTTACTAATATTATATCTACTAGAGTACAAGATCTTCACCCAGTTAAATATCTACTGCTCTACTAGCTACTGCCCTAATACTATGGTTAAACTATTATCCTAAGAAGAGAATCTCTAATCTAAATACCTTTTATCAAGTTCTCTTAAGCCTAGGGTCCGGCTATGTCATAGTGGTCCTGAGTTGTGTTATCTAGGTACCAAGAAAGATAAAAAAATAAGTTGGCAAGGCTCTGCAATGAGTAGTGCCAGTAAAGAAATCAAGTTCTGGTATAAGAACTTAAACTAAGATGTCTTAGAATTACTTCTAGTATGAGTTGACAAGGAGAACTCCATAGAGTTTCTATTCAATTGCTGTATACTACTTATACACATTCTGTATTTACTTCTATTTATAAAGCCCTACACATCTCTTTTGAGTTATTCCCTCTTACATATCTATTGATTTCCTAATTAAATAAGAGAAAAAGAAAAGAAATATAAATAATAACTTAGCCATTTGGTCAAGTTATAACATATTTTGCTCATCTATAGTTTAGTTTCTGACTATTTATAAAATATTCTAGATTTTTGTGGTTATTCCAAATCTTGAATTTGTTTTGTACTTCTTTTAGCAAGTACTTCCATTCCTCTAAGTATCTAATGATTGCCAGTATCTCTCAGTTATGAATTTCATAATTTCTTTCAGCTTTATTTAACAACTTTGAAATAAAGACTACTAGTCTCCACTTGTTGTCTTTATACCTTATCAACAACACTCCTTCTGTTATATACTCTGATGCATCTGCTTCTACTCTTATCTTCTTGTCTAGATCTGGTACTACTAACACTAGTTATGTTGTGAATATCTGCTTTAACTCCTTAAATGCCTTCTCTTGCTCTTCTCCCCAGTTCCATTTCTTATTCTTTCTGACCAACCTATGTAGTAGTTTTGCTATCTTGGCAAAGTCTTTCACAAATTGCCTATAGTAATTTGTTAATCCCAAGAACTTTTGCACATCTTTAACTGTTTTAGGCCTTGGCCATTCTAGAACTCCTGACATCTTCTCTTTCTGTATCTCTATACCATTTGTCTCTATCACTAGTCCTAGGAAATTGATTTCTTTAACTTTCTACATATATTTCTCAGGTTTTAGATATAGATCATTTGTTTCCATTCTCTTCAGAATTTCCTCCACTATCTTATTATGCTTTTTTTTATCCTCTATTTCCACTAACATATCATTTATGAATACTACTATATCTCCTATATCTATTAGATCTCTTAATATATCATTTATTATTGTCTGAAGTGTTGCCATTATATTTATAAGACCAAAAATATTACAGTGGGTTTATATACTCCAAGATATATTGTAAATACAGTCTTCCACTTATCTTCTTTTTTTATTTATATATTGTTGTATTTCCATTGTAAGTTTATCTTTGTAAACACCTTTCTCATATCTATGGTGTCAATCAAGTCTAAAATTAAAAACAAGAGATAATTGTCCTTAACTGTTCCTTTATTAAAATATCTATAGTCTTATACTATTCTTTTCTTTCTATTCTTTTTTCTTACAAAGAAGACTGGTAAAGTCTGAAGTGACTTTAAGAGTCAAATATACCCTTTCCTCAACTGTTCTTCTATAAATTCTCTAATTTCCTCTTTCTTTTTTCTTGACATTAAATATGTTTTTTCTTTTCTTAATACAAAATTTTCCCTTAAATTTATTGTGTGGTTCCAAGGTTTTCTGACTAGTATTCTTTCAGATTCTACCTTCTCAAAAACTTTAAGCCACTTGTGGAATTTTTATGGTACTATCTTTTTTACTTTCTCTCTATCTAGCTCAACTTTGTCATTAAACTTTTCCTCTATTGTTCATTTCTACTCATTTCTATCTACTTGATCTACTACTCTAATTCTCTTTCTAATTTTCTTTCTTTGTTCAACATTTTTCTTTACTACTGTGTTTCTTCTATAAATAGGTAGGCATCTTGTCATTTTTACCTTTTTTGTTTTTTAATTTATTTCAGAGTTGTGTATCTGCAACCATAGCATTTCTAGTATCATATTTGTCTTTTCCAAGTCATACATATCTATTCTTATTCTCTCTATATGATTTTTGTAGTATATATTTACTTTCACTTGGTGTATGATGGTCCTTGTACTATTATTTATACTATCTACATTTTTGACTTTCATTGGTCTATTTAACTTCTACAGCCTAAATCCATATTTTGTTGCTATTTTTCTGTTCATAAATACTTCTGTTATGCCATTATCCAAGAGCACTTTTACTATTACTCTTTCATGCATGTTTACTTTCTCTACTCCAATATTTAGCTATACTTCTCTCAACATTTTGAACATTCTCCTGATATTCCTTTGTTTATTCTTCTTTTTTGCTGTACTTCTTGAAACCTCTATTCATATACTGTTCTGCTGTACTTTTCCCTTTATAGAGCATACTACCACTCCCCAGTTCTACTATAGCTTCTTTTTTTCTATTCTATATTTTGAATATAAGATCTTCCTCCTTTCTTGTTTTAATACTTTTCTTCCTATAATATCTTTCCTTTTACATTCTACATACTGTACTCTTGTCATTTCTTTTCTCTTTACCTCTCCCTTTTTCCAATTCTATGCTTTCTGGTATAGGTTATACTACATATTTCTTATTTGTCTTTTAAGAAGAAAGTCCTACTCTCAATTTTTATAGGTCTGTATCCCTTTGCTATTATATCCTCTATAATCTACATAGGTTGCCACTACCATCTCTATGACCTATCCTCTATCAAGAAGAAGAGTACCTTCTAGAGGCATGCTTCACTCATTATAGTACTCCTATGCTTTTTTTCATATGGAATACACTGGCTTTCTCTCTTGCTACACTTTTTGTAGTCTAGCCACATGCACTGTCTCTTTCTCTCTTCACCTCTCTTTCTCTACTACTGCTATTGGACAGTTCCACTTGAAATGCTCTACCTTCTAATATCTAAAACATTGCAGTTCCTTCTTCTCTTACCTCCTTACTTTCATTCTCTTTCTTATACTATACCTTATTACTCTATTCACCAACATCTCAAATTTATTATGGAGAATAGATCTTCTCTTTTTTATCTCTTTCTGGTTTCTGCAGTTATGGACTAGATGCCCAAGTCCTTTACAACCAAAACACTTCTTTTCTTTTCTTTTCTCCAGTTCTACCCTTAATTTGGTGAGGGTCTGCTGTTGGTTAAGTATATTGCTTATAAGTTAGTTATATTGTTCAAGAGACATAGTATTATACCTCTTGAAGTGAAATAGGATTTTTGGATCTCACTAATTACAGCTATATCTGTTAGGGTACAAGATCTTTACCCAACCAGATATCTACTGTTGTACTGACTACTACCCTAATCAAATAGTAAACAATTACCTCAATAAAAGGATCTCTACTCTAACAGCACCTTCTTAAGAGGTCAATACTATTCCTTTGTATATATGGATAACAATGCACCTCTAGCATAAGGTTTCTACTGATCAAAAGAGTATAGGTAATCTACTAAGTAACACCATTCAATTGCTAGGTCAGATCTTGAACATAATACCTGGGTTTGGTACTGTATCTCCACTGGCAGTCTCTAACTAACTACCAAGTTTCTTTTACAGCTAGGGCCCACTATTCAAAAAGACTAGTGATCAAGCTGATTACTAATCAAGGATGATAAAAGAATAAAGTTTAGACAGGGTTCAAAACAAACAGTGTCTAGAGTATGGTATTGAGTTCTTCTGTCAGTGACTGACTCAGAAATCTTAAGCTAGGGTTTAATTTAAGGCAGTTTTTTAGGATTAGAAAAGAACTCAATAAGGTTCTTGCTCAATTGCAGTCTACTATATATACAAGTATACTATTTGTCCTTGTTTATACTACAAGTTGTCTATCAGCTACTAGTTTGACTCCAGTTTATGTCCAATCTATCTATAGTACTTTGTTATAGTTGGGGTAACTTATGACATCAAGTACCAAATTACTGTAAGTATCTCTTTGTTATGGATTTCATACTTTTGTTTAGTTGCATTTAATGACTTAGAGATAAAGGCAACCAACCTCTACTTTTCATCTCCATATTTTACCAATAGTACTCTCCTTGTTATGTAGTCCAAGGCATCTGCTTCTATTCTCATTTTCTTATCTAAATCTAGGATGGCTAAGATTGGCTCTATTGTAAACATCTCTTTTAGTCTCTTGAATGCTTTTCCCTGCTCTTCTCTCTACCTTCACTTTTCTTCCTTTCTGACTAGTAGGTGCAAAAGGGCTGCAATTCTAGCAAAGTTCTTAATAAATTATCTATAGTAGTTTGCAAGCTCTAGAAACTTTTGTATTTCCTTTATATTTCTTGATATTGGCCAGCTTAGAACTCTATTCACTTTCTCCTTCTATATTTCTACATCCTAAGGTCCAATCACCATGCCTAGGAATTCTACCTCCTTTACTTTCCACCAACACTTTTCTAGTTTGACAAATAGATTGTTTTTCTCTAGCCTCTTCAATACCTCCTCTACCAGTTCATTATACTCTTTTCCGGTGTCTATAGCTACTATTATATTATCTATGAATATTGCTGCATTTCCTTGATTGATCATATCTTAAAATAGATTATTTATCATGGTCTAGAAGGTAGCTGGAGAATTTGTCAGTCTGAAATACATAACTGTCAGTTTATATATTCTAATATGTATTGTGAATGCTATCTTCTACTTATTACCTTTCTTGATCCTTATATTGTTGTGTCCCTATTTAAGGTCAAGTTTTGTGAACACCTTCTTTTCTACTCCATCTAGGATATCTGTAATTAGAGATAAGAGATACACATTCTTTACTGTTTATTAATTTATATGATGATAGTCTTGTACTATTCTTCTTTTACTATTCTTCTTTGCTATAAATGGACTAGTAAGGTCTGTAGTGATTTTGATGACCAAATATATCCTTTTTGTAGTTAATCTTTTATAAATGCTTGTACCTTCTTTCTTTTCTCTCTTGACAGTAAATATACTTTTCTCTTTCTTGGCATAAATCCTCTTTTCAACTCTATTGCATAGTTCCATGGCTTTCTAGTAGGCATTTTTTCTGATTCTTCTTTTCCAAACACTTTTTTCTACTTCTAGAATCTCCTGGGCACTAATTCTTTTACTGTTTTCTCTTTCTCTGTCTTTTTTACTTGTTTTTCTCCTGTATTTCCTGCTTTCTTTTTCCATATATAGGTGGACATTATGTTATTTTTACTTCCTCTTCCTTTCAATTAATCTCTGGGTTGGGAACAGCTAACTAGAATATATCCAATATCACCTTTGTCTTTTCCAAATTGCATACATCTATTCATACCCTCTCAACATATCTCTTGAAGAACATATTGCATTCTATCTAATGAGTGATTACTTCTCCTATATTTACAGTCCCATTCACATTTTATACTAGTAAAGAATTCTTTAGTCTCTCTAGCTTGAATTCCTTCTTTTTTATAAACTTTGTGTCCATGAATAGGCCTGTTGCTCCACTATCCAACAGTACTTTTACTGCTACCCCTTTATGACTTTCCAGCTTTTTCAATCCTACTTTTATTTATACTTCTCTTAGCAGCCACAGTATATACTATATATCTCTTACTCTCTCAGTATTGTCTTGACAAAAAACTTTATTTTCTAGCTTTCCTGGGCACAATATACTGTATATATTTGAGAAGGCCAGCTAGAAGCTCACTGTCCTCTATTATCTTCTGTCAACTCTTGTAGTGTTTTTACTACTCTCTCTTCTCTTTCCTTCTTCTGCCAGTAGTTTTTGGCCATATAGCTCTACTTTCTAGACATATAGTATGTTCTATCTCCCTCTCTTCCCCTATCAATATCCATTGCATTAAAGTCTCTTTCTAGTCCTTGTCTCTCTCAATTGTTCTGTATTCCTTCTCTAAAGTTCTGATCCCCTACTCTCTATATGATCTGTCCTCTCCTTCCTCTATATGATCTTCTTCCAAAACCTCCTCTAGGCTATGCATTTCCTTGTGAGTGCACTACATTTCTCTCCAACATCCTATAAGAGCAACTGGAATGGAGCTCTAGAAGAAACCTTGGTATATAAATAGACTCTGGGATATGTTTACAACTTACCTCCAGGAGAAACCTTAGAGAATAGAATAAGGCTTCTGGAGGGTAATCTACACTATATATACAATTCCCATAGTTATAGAATGTCTCAGTAGTCAGGGACAGGAATGCAGGAGAGGACAACTAATTAAATGTGAGGTAGTTATTATTTAATTAGTTACAGGGTCACTCTGGTGCACTACCACTAGTGCATTGAGAGTGAGATTTAATATAGTCCTCTTACACATTCTCTTTTTTGCTCTACTCTGCCTTTGATTTCTATCTAGTCTTACCAACCTTTTCTGCTATTCTTCTATTGTATTAGAAGGGCTTTTTGCTTCTGCCAACTTCCTCCTGAGCACTCCACTTAGCTCTCTTTTAAACTCTTCAATGAGAGGTTGTCTCTCATAGCTATTTTTTTGTACTATTTTCTTGAATTCCTGAACATACTCATTGCAGGTCCTCTCCCCTTACTCAATTGTTCTCAACTGTTCTATCTTTTGCTCCTCTTTTGCTGTCTCCCCAAACTCATTTCTCATTTTACTGAATAGTTCTTCTACCATCTTCACTTCCAATTCTCTCTTTAATAATTCATTCAACAAATTATCTTTCTATGCCTTTACTATACCCTCTTGCACATATGACAGTACCTATCTGCTGTTGTAGGCTGGTAATTAGGGTAAGAAATTGCTTCTTCTAAGTAGAGAAAGGGAGTTATGGTACAAGAGCAACAGATTGCTCTGTAGGTTATTGTTGCTATTGCTGAAACATGTATGGTGGTGGTAGTGATGGCAATAGTGATGGTAATAATAATAATTTCTCATATAAGGACAAGCAGTCTTCTTCATCTGAGTTTATGACTAGCTACTGACATGGAGCTGATAGTAAAGAGCTATATATGAGCCTACTCAATATAGAGGTCAGGTCTTAGACAAGGACACAAGTTTTGTCTAGGCTTTCTATCTACTATCCCTAACTGACAGTGAAGTCCCCTTTACAGCTAGGATCCATTTTCCAAAAAGCTTCTGAGCACTGTACTTGTTAACAAGGACAATAAAAGAGTAAATGAAGAGTGAGGTATTAAGGCTACAAGATATAGGGCCAACAATAGATATTGAGTTCTTGTGTTAGTGTAAGGTTATAAAGACTTAGGCTCAATCAAGGTGGTTATTTAGGAAAAACTTGATAGAGTTCCCTGTTGGATTCCTTTAGCTACTTATACAAATATCTGTTGGTCTGTACACCTGTCTCCTATAACCACATAACCCTTACTAATAACTATATATATCTTATATAATTTTTTCTACACTATTTATATCTTTTTCATATTATATTCTTGGATATTTTCTATTAGATTAATAAACATGCAGGAAATAGTTTTTTCTTTAGGAATTATTTTATAATAGTGGACTGCTTTTGCTTTACCTTTACTATTGTAGGAAGTTATATAGATTGGGCTTTGATAAAGAATAGAGAACATGCTATTGATAGAATGAACTAACTTAGACCTTTCTTATAGAGCTTCAACTTACTGAGAAATCACTAGTATCTACCTAAAAAGGGGTTTGACCAGAGTATCTGTTTTAGTATCCATTCACAAGTATTATATGCAAGGAAGGTTAGTCTAGTTATAAGGTATGGAAGGCTAGAAAGAGAATTGAAATATTGGTAGAAGTATACTTTGAATACTGGTATCTGTCATTTAGTATACAATTTCTTCTCTACTTAGACTACTAACTACAGTTGGGGTTTAGGAGGTACACTTACAACATGTGCTGGAGATATATAACTACCTTTTAAATAGCTTAAAAACCCTCTACAAAATCTACCAAATTTAGGAAAATTCAGGAAAAACCTGGAAAAATATAGAAAAATTGTATTGACTCCTTTTTCTCTTCTCTAAATTTAGAAATATTAAAAACAATTAAAAACAATTAAATTTATCCATTAACACCTGTCTCTTTTCATGTTCAACCCAAATTGGATATGTGGGACAAAAAAAACATATCCAAATATACAGTAATGGTGCTAGCTTATCAACTTCTCTGTCTTCAATTACTATTCCCTGTTCTCCCTCTTTGCTCTTTTACCCCTCTCTATACCTTGACTGGATACTGGACCCTAGGTATAAAGGGAATAGTACTCTACAGCTGTGGTGTAGAGTGTAGTTAGTGTGACCAAGCTCAGGTTTATCTTCCTAGACAGACTGTTTCCTTGAGTAGTGCTACAGTAGTATACCTGTATATCTTTCTATTAGTAATCTGGTGCTTAGGGTCCATTGTGATCTTTATATGCAAGGGAATAATAGCTACTCTTTAAGAGAGTTGTTTAGAGTAGGGATCTCCTTCTTAGGAGTGATAGTATACCTTTATTCTTAGGGTAGTTATAAGTGAAACAGTAAAACAAACTGTAAAAGATGAATTCTGTTGAAGAAGAACATCAAGCTAGGAGAGCTGAGGAGTGAACATAACAAGATCAACAATTAGCTGCTCCTGTTTGGAATAGAGAAAGAGAAAGAAAAAGTACTAAATTCTACTTAACCTCCACACATGTTTCACAAAACCTTGAGGATGCTATACTTGATTTGCACAGACACCAACTTGCTAAGCAACTACTAAGAACAACTCAGGAGCATAGAAGAGTAGAAGTTGAAAAACAGAGACATGTGAAAATCAATCAAATAATAAAGGATTGGCAGAATGAGGATATAGATGCTTTTGATTATAAAGGATAGCAAGTTTTTAAAAATGGTGGGGGTAATGGAGATATAAATGTGGATAGAAATATGCAGGAAAATCTCTTAAGAGTGGTATGTAATATATATTTGAATTATTGTTCATAGATACATTTTGACTGGATTTCACAGAATGCTAAAGAAGAACATATTCAAGAGTTAGATGTAGAAGATGATGTAATTCAGGTATGTTGATTTTTGTATAATAAAATTCTATATACTCATAAATTATCAAAATCAAGAAATGGTTGTTGCAGATGATATCCTACTATCTATTCCTCACCTTGCACCTGATTCACTTGCTGGACAGCCATTCTTAGAGGCCAACATATAGTATATGGACTTGGAAATGTTGGCTATTATCTGTTCTCACTATTATGCTCTTCACTTTGATTGTAAGAAACTTACTTTCTCAAGAGTCAATCATTCCAAGTTTGGCATGTGCTATTTGCAGGTACAGATTCAACTACCTCCTCTTCAACCACTCACTGGAATTCTTCACAACTACTTGACTAGAGATGATTATTCCTCAAGAGAATTTTGCAACAATATATGGCAGTATAATGCAGCTTTTGCTATGACTTCAGTAGGAGTCAAAATTGACAACTCAGTCACTAGACAGTCAAGGCCCTATTGTTTCAAAATTCAGAGAGCATTTCATCACTTTACTAGTGCTCTTCTCCCTCATGTAGATCAGACTCCAGTATATGCACAAATTTATATCCTTGATACAGCAGAACAGCTCAATGTCAGGAGAGCCAACAATAATAATCTGGATCCTATGGTGATAAACAATCTTCAGACAATGCTCTTGGATAGCTATCCATATATTGGTTGATATTATTATGCATATGAGCTTATCAGGGATAAACCAGCAGATGAACAATAGGAGATCAAGATTAGGTTACATGTTAATTTACAGTATGATCAACAAACCCACAACTTGTCTACTGCTGAAGAGATTGCAGTTATCATTCCTGAGGAAGGAGTTCATTATGCAATAGATAACAGAGATGTGGTGTTACAGGCAAGAAGATGTTACATGGTCCATGTAGTGCTTACAATCTCCAAGCCAAGTGTATAGTCAATGGACAATATAGTAAACACTTTCCCAAAGACTATAGAAAGAGAACAGACTGGACTAAGGATAGTTATCCACTTTATACTAGGCCTGACAATGGCTTGGTATTTGAATGTAATAGGACCAGGTATACTAATCAATATATAGTCCCTTACTGTTCTCAGCTTTTTTTTCTCTTTGATTGTCATATCAATATAGAGATCTCTACTGGATTGGGAACTATCAAGTATCTGAGCGAGTATATTTACAAGGGTCCTGACAGAGCAACTATAGAGATTAGTAATGGGGTGTAGGATGAAATCAAAGCATACTTAAATGGTCAGTTTATTGGTCCAACTAAAGCTTGCTAGAAAATCTTTGAGTTTAATATACACAGAAAGTTACCAGCTATCCAATATTTCTCTGTTTATCTTTCCAATGAGCACTATGTCAACTTTTATATACACCAGACTGTAAATGAAGTGTTGGCTAGGCAAAATATAAACAAGAGTTAGCTTACTGCTTGGTTTGATTATAACTCTGCATATAATAATGGATTGGGCCTTACCTATTGGTAGTTTCCTTAATACTATACCTGTAATGCTAAAGCCAAGTCATGGCATCTAAGACAACATACCAAGATAATTGGAAGAATATACTTTATATCACCATCAAAAAGAGAACAGTTCTTTTTATGACTTTTTTTAACTATATTTGAAAGTGAAAAAAGTTAGAAACATCTGAGGACCTGAAATGGCCAAGTGTTTGTCACATTCAAGGAGGCATGTATAGTAAAAGAATTACTAGAGGATGAT
>Ga0153953_1000053_pt1 | contig 28637 bp, 36 predicted proteins | sample TSNJ037MetaG_FD_104718 | JGI IMG/M metagenome (GOLD analysis project Ga0153953, IMG submission 104718) | Attine ant fungus gardens microbial communities from New Jersey, USA - TSNJ037 MetaG | ecosystem: Host-associated > Fungi > Mycelium > Unclassified | place: USA: New Jersey, Wharton State...
AAAGCTAAAGTAATGATGATGTCGATGAAATTAGACTTGGCAGGTCGATGAATATGGAAGACGAGTATGACTGAGTGCTAGCTATCTCTTGTTCACCTTTTATTCCATACCATACAACATGTATCTACAGGATTCGTGAAGGTAAATTCAACCAAGAAATCGGAGTCGCCAACGTACCCCAAAATGATCCAGAAAAATTTCTCTCAAATATGACTTATGTACATCATACATAGATACCAATTTAAAGTGGCCTTGTGGGTCTTCGATGCCGATCATGAAGTCTTCGATAGATTCACCTTACCAGTGCGCGACCGGTGACTGGACTTCATTATACAAAGAGCCGTCTATTCAACGAGACACTCAACACCTTCAATGATAGACTTCAGGAACCAAATCTAGCTAACCGAGCCTGCCTAATCTCATCCAAGCTTAGATGCCTGCTTGATGAACCTATATTTCCTGAAGAATCGGAAAACTGAGAAGGCCAAGTTTCAATCTCATCCTCGTCTACATCCATGCCCTTTGACGTTCTCTGACTACTAATCACTGGGGTGCGTTGAGCCGTTGGTTCCGGTAATCTTGATTGGAGAGGTTGTTGATGCCGTCCCGAAGGGACATTCTCAAGCGAGGCTCGGAGAGCGGCCTGTAATTCTGCATCTTCATCATCGTAGTTTTGATATGCTGATAGAGAATTTTCAGCTGCAGGCATCGATGTATCGTCATTTCTTGAGGCAGATTGAAAGCTTGGAATTTGCGTTGGTTGGGAACTGCTCTTCTGACGCTCATCCCACTGCCGGGCCATGTCCTCACTTTCCGCAATTGCTTTTCTAAGTTGCTCAGCTTCTTCTTCTTCTTCCCGTCTCAATCGTGCCTGTCTCCGCTCGTCTTGTTGTTCAGGATTAACTGACCATAATTCCCTCTGTGCAAGTTCCTGCTGTTCCCGCATACGTCGTAATAGCACTCGATTTCGTTCCGTACTCGCTGCTACAGGATCAGGATCGACAGAATCATCCCCATGATATTGCCGGAAAGGACGACTGTTCGCGTCGCCTAAGGCGGACCTGCTCGCTACATTGGGGTAGGTCTGCGAGGATGAATCGGCAGAGCTGCCAATCATATCATCATAATATGACGAACCATACCCCTCCCGACTTGTCAAGGAGGCCTGAAGTGCAGCCTGGAGTTCATAATCCTCGTCTTCAACCCCCTCTGGATACCCGCTGTCTTCTGAGCTTTCCCGCTGGTTCCCGCTTCCCGATGCTCCTGTTGTTGATCGGGATGAAACCTGGACGTGTTTTGTCACAGAGAGATCAGGTAGAGTGGTTGATTGGGGCTCCGAAAGTGTAGCCGCAATCTCATCCGCTTCTGTGCGAGAAAGGGCAAGAGGTTGGGATACATTTGACTGCGTAACTGCAAAAACCGAATAGCCTTTAAACGGGCATAAGTATTATCGAGACATACATTTTTGTAACGCACCTTCTGTCTCCGCTTGCTGTAATACCATTCCTAGATAAAGCTTTCCAACCCACTCCGGCGCAGATAAAAAAGAATTAAGATTGAACCAATGTCCCTTGCCAGCGTCATTGTCTATGTTTGCCAAAGCAGGCCCGAAACGTCGCAAAGTGAACCAATGCTCCCCCATATTAAGAATGAAGGCGAATTGAGTGCTGCGGGGACTCTCAACGCCCGTCGAGTCATTTTCATGGAGCAAAGACCCACTGTGGATGATCCTGATAAGGGCGCATGGCATTACTACGCCACCGTATAAGACTAAAAATGATGATACAGAGATATGAATCTCGTGGTCATAAAAACGCTGAGCACTCACTTGAGCCCCCAAACTTCTAAGGCTTCTTCTATGACTTGAACGGAGAAGAAGCCTAGTGACTGTAAGAAATAACAAGTGACATATCAGTGTGTTGTAAATGCCTGTATCGTCCATATTCTTGCTGCCACCTCGCCGGTTGTCTGTGTCGTATTGCGCCTCCAGCCGGTCTAGTTTCCGCGCAATCTCCGAAAGATCTGGTGCTGTGAACTGACAGACGAAGGAAGAAAGATTGTATTAGTATATAACAGTGGTTCTCCGTGCTGACATACGTATGGTCCTTCTAGAACTCGGTTATTACAGACTGGGTCTCAAGGACAAAGGACGTACGAAGGAGAGAATTGAGCGCATGTTGTGCGCAAAGCATTGATCCATCCTGCTGCTTTTCATGATAGATTAGTGACGCAAGGCTTTCAAGTCCAGCCATGATTACAAGAGCTGCCTGAAATTTGTTCGGATATCTGGACGATAAGAGCCAGGCATCGTCACGCTTCGATGGATTATCTCTATTTAGAAAATTGACGTAAGTTACCAGTAAACTAAGTTACCACTGCGTATTCTAGAAAGAATTCGAAGTAGGAACTATGCACGTCTTCTGTAATACAACATTCTAACACTATCCAAATGCCATCTATCTTTTCGAAACCTGACATCAAATGATACGATTTGATAGATTTCTCCAATTACACCTGGTTTTCGGTGGAAATCAACCCCTCGACAGTTGCATGAAATGCAATGATGCGTATTGATGTGAGCTTGATAAGAAGTATCATCAGATGGCTAGAAGCATACCCTTCAATCCGAAATTCTCTTCCCAACCTTGATCTCTGTTCGTAAATCTGAATACCACTTTTTCAGTCTTCCGTCTCATGTCATAGCCTGCGTTACTGCAAGCTGCCCGTTCCAGGCTTGTTTTGATCCTTCGAGAGTGGAATAGGAAGAGTAACGAGGCAGAAGCATCAAAGCTTCCATCAATGTTTGCAGATGGTCCTGAAAGTAAGAGTCACAGGATGGGGAAGTCGTGGCCCGTGCGTATTTTGACGATGACATGGAAAACAAAGACGAAGATAGCATAGGGATTGCATTTCCCCTTTGGTCTAGATCTCTCATCACCGTATGGGACATTCGACCCAAAAAATGACCAGATTTGGAAGGTTGCCTTCCAAACATGCAATGACCTGGTGGAAGAGTATTCATAGAATCACGATACTGCCCAATTTCATTGTGTCTACTTTGATGATCAAGTGCATATTTCCACATTAAACCTGGCTGTTTCACCTCAGTACTCACCCGACGGAAAACTCTTCGTATGTTGGTTTCGCGATGACTCGCGTCCGGGTCTGGGACACGCGAACCGGCCAACTCGTTGGCAAGTTTCAATGCACAAAACTGCCCTCTCACCTACTCAATATTCCCCTGGCGAAAGACTCATCACTCTTTGGTGTGGGAAGGAAGACACAATAGGTCTCTATGATGTCTATACTAGCCATCTGTACGCTCAGATTTTGGGTCCCGAAATATACATCGTGTTCATACGAGATGGAACAAGCACGGCATGTTATTCTCTTGGCTCGAAAATATGGCACGTTAGCAGATTACCCAGGCAAGCACTGGCATTCCGCTCATGGATATGAGCTTATACCATAAGGCATGACAAATGGATGGGTAATGGGTCGGGACAATGTGCCGCTGTTTTGGGTCCCAGTTGAGCACAGGAACAATCTGTACATGCCATCGTCTAGAGCGGTATTTGGGATACCCCGAAAGAAGGCAACAAGTGTGGACCTCTCTAACTCAGGGCTTGGTGGAAAAAAGGCGCAATGCTTTGATAAAGAGTGGTTAAGAGAACTTGGGCGACAGGAGAAGGAGGCAGAAAGCCTGCTGGAAAAGTGCGTCTTGTCCTCAGCCATGGTAGACGAATTCACGGAGCTCGTTGTTCTATTTGAGTTTCTGATTGTCCGGATTATTCCCTGTACCAAAGCCTGTATCGAAGTAATCAGAATGAATTATTAGGTATCCCTGATGGGAAGGAAGCAAGGTGCATATGGGTAAGCGTGGTCATGTAGTGTGCAAACAAAAAGATAAATTACAAGCATCTACATTGAAGGACATCTCTGGCGCTTGAAATTTGTCCACGGAAAGACCTGCGTACATTAATAACGAGTCTTCTGGAATGATAAAGGGGATTGACCAACAAGTAGAAGCTTACAATGGTACAATGGCGGAGAGAGATTTCCTTCTACTTCACACGACCGAACAAGCCTCATTCTAATTTTCCCATTCATCAGAAGTCTTAGGATTCGGTGGACCTCATTTTGTCTAATAAGTGAAAGAAGACTTCAAAGCTGAGAAATTGTGCTTATTATATGCCGACATCCTGGGACAGCTGTACTCTCGAGTTCATGTGATGATTCAGCTACCTTCGAGAAGCTGTGGCATGGGGTACAAGAGAAGAAGTATATAAGTCACTACACCTCATATCCTGCCTGAGAATTTGCAAAAATGCTCGCTCCACTGGTGGCTTTGCTGTTCAGTGCATTACAGGCGTCCTCAAGAGCTCCGAAAGGTCCATGGGACAAATTCAACTTTGCACCAAAAGACAGGACCAGTCGGCCAGCTAGCATTCATTCTACACAAGGAAACGTTCAGAATGCCCAAGCTCTCATTGGATCCGGGACAGCGACATTAACTGGCAACGGTAGTTTTGTCGTCGTCGACTTTGGTCAAGAGGTAACGTAGCATTATGGAGTAAAAGATCGTTTGATTAACAATGATGGCAGGTTGGAGGACAGGCTTTCCTACACGTCGATGATTCAACTGCAGATTCCAGACTCTCCCTTTCATTTACCGAATCTACACAATTTATTAGTCCCAGCAATTCGGACGACTCTTGTCGCAGCTCCTCCTCAATGAATGGAGATGGGGTACAGTCTCTCCCAGGACCCCTTTCACAGGGACAATTTCAGCAGACCATCGGCGAACAGCGTGGCGGTTTCCGATTTCTGACAATCGTCAGTAATTCCGAGGCTCCTGTCAGCATCTCGAACGTTGGTGTACATAACACGTTCATGCCGCATTGGGATGACTTGACAGCCTATGCGGGTTACTTCTTTACACGAGACCCCAATTTTCACGATCCCGACTTTTTGACGAAATTGTGGTATGCCGGGGCGTATACAGTTCAGACGAACACGATTGATGTGCATCAAGCTCGACAGCAACCTTGTCCGCGTCCAAACGGTAAGAACCTTCCTTCCATGCATTGTATCAGAGTTGATGCGGGGACTTTCAGGGTGGGCTAATAATGCTACTGGAGGTCCAGTCGAAGGACCTGTCTTGGTCGACGGCGCGAAGCGTGACCGGTGAGTTATTCTGACATGCTTGATCGCAAAACTGTTGACAAAGCACCTATAGAAATATCTGGCCAGGTTAGTTGTTCAGTATGAAATTGGAACTTCTCATAAACCTACATAGGTGATATGGGAATTTCGAGCCACACAGAACTAGTTGCTCTTAACGATATCCTGTCGAGTAAAAATGCACTCCTCGTGATGTTCTCGACGCAAGACCCTGCGACCGGAGCTCTCCAATATTCCGGACCTCCAATTAATGCCAGAGGTAGTGACACCTACATTTCTTGGTCTCTGATCGGAGCGCATAATGTTTGGCTGTACACTGGAGATCTGGAATTTGTTCAAACAGTTTGGACAAACTACACCAAAGCCCTAGCTTTTTTGGAAGCCCAGGTTGATAAGACAGGGTTGATGAACGTTCCACAATCATTTTCCAATGACTGGGGAAGGGACGGGGGACAAGGCCACAACATCGCAGCGAATGTCCTGCTTTACAGAGTGAGCAACTGTAAAACCTCTGGGTTGGCTGGTGATAACTTTTTGACAGTCTCTGATTGTAGCGTCCGAGCTTGCAAACCATGTGGGAGATGAAGATATGTCTGCTACCTATTCAGCCAATGCAGTGTTGTTGAAGAAGGCGATCAACGATGTACTGTGGGACGATGAAGTCGGGATGTATCGTGACAACGAGCTCAGTTCACTGCACCCGCAGGATGGGAACTCAATGGCTATTTTGTTTAATATTACCCAATCACAGGAGCAGAATAAGGCAGTCAGTAAGGGCTTGACGCAGTTCTGGACAGATATTGGACCCTTAAGCCCTGAGCTAAACGACACGATCATTCCTTTCGTGGGCGGATTTGAAGTAGTTTACTAATATCTTCACCCGATGGTAATGATTGATTTTCACAGGTTCAAGCCCATTTCATCGCAGGAGAAGGCGAGCGCGCGATTGATCTACTTCACAGAGGTGAGCTGGGTCAACGCTACCAAAGTCAAGTTACTGACCAGTCGGCGTGCCTCAATTAGAGGTGAGAACTTCGTAATGCACATACAAAAACTTATGTTCGTAAAAGTGGGGATATATGTTATACACCAACTTATCTGTTCAATCGACTCTTTTGGAGGGTTTCACGGCTAACGGCTCGCTTGGGTGAGCTTGCCTGGATATCAGCCACTTCTTGTGACTAGATGCTGAGTACAGAATTTCAGGTATCGCTCTGCTGCAGGCTACAACTTTGATCACTCGTACACCAGTCACAGTCATGGGTGGTCCACAGGTCCGACGCCGGCTTTGACGTTCCACGTCTTGGGGATCGGTATCACGTCACCTCAAGGAAAAACGTGGACAATAGCACCTGTTTTGAGTGGGCTAGAATCTGCAGAAGGGGGTCTGGAAACTGGGCTCGGTTGGTTTGGGGTAAAATGGAACATCGAGAGGAATATTTTGACGCTTGAAATTTCGACGCCGAGAGCAACATCAGGAACTGTGACATTGCCAGGTACCGGGGGAATAACAGTCAATGACAGATTGGAGTCTGGTGGAACCATAGAATTGAGAGGAGGAAACCATGTTCTAACGAGACGCCTGTTTTAAGACTTAATGATTTGTATGCCACGTGATGTGACTAAGGTATTTACCCTGCACCTGCTCCTTTCTTTCCAATGGTTTGTCGGATTGCTTCCGTCACTCTAGTTTGTCTACTCTTTCTGTCGGGTTTGATCCTTGCAGATGAACAAAAACCTTTTGACTGTCTCGTTACTGCATCCGGCGCGGAATTTGATTTGACTAGACTTGCGCACGAGTATGATCTCAATCGAACAAGAGAAATGCCTCCGACGACGATGATTGATCAGCTCAGGTTCAATCTCTGCGCTGACCTCAAACATGTGGAGGGCGTAGAAGACCGGGACCAGGTCAGCATCCTCAATCACCTCGAACCCACGCCTATTGTTCATACCACGTCCAGTGCATAAAAGGCACTCGTGCTTGTCTTACTACGATGAACCGGAAGCCAGGAGAATCTGATCGAATAATTTCGGTAGTCATTCTCGTTGAGTCGCTGTCGACCTATAAAGTAACAGCAAGTCTATCGGGTAGGTTTCTCACATTCCGATCCTCGTCTAGTGCGTATGTGCTGAAAAACCTTTCCCATCGTAGACCCCAAGTCCCTGGGCATTGTATTTGAAGGCCCGAGATATCCGGATCCAGCTGATTCGACATTAGCTACCCAGAAGCTCAATCTCACAATTTACTGCGATCCGAGTTCTACCTCTGGTCCAAAATTCCTCTCTTATGATGACTTGATGTTGAATCTTGAATGGACCTCTCCTGGTGGTTGCCCGAAGACCACCGATTCTGAACCTCCGAAGGATGACGAGGGAAATAAAGGCGGCAATGACAGTGGTTCTGAGGAAGAGAGCGTCGGCAGTGGGCTTGGATGGTTCTTCCTTGTGTAAGCACGACATGCTCTGGCAGGAAAATCATCCATTGATTTCACGTCTTTGGACAACAGGATACTGCTGATTTTTGTCGCTTATTTTGGTTTGGGAGCCTATTACAACTATTCAACGTATGGTGCGAGAGGCATTGACCTAATTCCGTGAGTGGTTTGCATCCTGTTCGACACTTCTCTGAACTTCTTCTCAGGCACCGAGACTTTTGGCAAGAAATGCCGTACATGCTCAAGGATGTCATTTCCCACTTATGTTCCTCCACGCATCCACGACGGTCCTCGAGAGGTGGTTATGTTGCCGTATGAGCATGATGCATGGACGCATTCTCTTTCAGTACTTTCAGCATGATGAGTACTTGTTTAATGAAGCGACGCATATGGGATACCTCGAGAACTTCTCGCCTGCCTATGCTCAGGCTTTTCTTGTTTAGACTTTACGATAATTTGTAGGTAATAATATAATACTTTGCACTCTGTCGAGCTACACCTGGGACAGGGGATCCTCGGTGCCGCGATATGTTTTGCATAATCCAGCGTTTGAGAGAATGCATTCTACTTCAGAAAGGTACTATGTCCTAGTATATCAATCAAAGGGTCACATTTTACAGATCTCGTTTCTCTCTGTGCTATTGATCAGCTCTTGATTTATAGTACCCATACCCTTCAATAGCTCTTTACATATAGACTTTGAGGAGCTATCATGAATAAAAATCCAGCTCACATCTTGTGTATATATATTTGTCTCCTTTCCAAAATAGACTACGTAGAATGATTGTAACTTTTGCCTCCCTTCCCTTGCTGCAAGGCCGCACAGATAGCGATGTATGATTCTGACGAGTCTGATTTTACTTTTGCTGCGGATGGGTCCCGCTTGTTTTCTGAATCATCGCTGATGGCGTCTGAGTCTGCTTCTTCGCACATTGAATCTACACACCAAGATCTATCACTCCCGGATCTCAGTGCTAAAGCTCACGAGGAGAAGTTACAGAATGACATTTTCATACTCAAAAAGCTCAATGCTGTCTTCTCCACATTCAATGAAGCACTGGATGCAACAGGTAGCATCAATGGTGTATGGATTTTCATCAGCTCATAGCAAGGTGTCTAGGCTCATCCCATGATAGAAAATAGTTAAACAGCTGGCCGAGACAGATGCCCTACTCAATAAATATGTCAAAATTCTTCATAAATCTGAAGGCGTTTCTCGCTTGCTTTTTGATGAGGATTGGCAGGGAGCCGAAGCAGTGAGCCTTGACGCTACGTGGCTCTTCCCTCTTTTTCTTACGATGGGTTGGATAGGATGAAGATCAGCTTAAGCGAGAACAAGCAGAGGCTATTGCGCATGCACGGCGTGAGGAAGAGGAGCGGAAATTAGCCTTGCAGCGGGAAAGGGAAAGAGTAGAACGAGAAGAACGTGAACAGAGAGAGAGAGAAGACAAAGAGCGGCAGAAGCAGGAACAGGAAAAACGGGGGAGAGATTCTGCCCGTGGAGGCTCGAGAGGGATATCACGAAGAGGGATGGCAACTCGTGGGACAACGAGAGCGACATCAGCAATTCGTCCAGGTAATTTGTCTTTCCGATTACCACTCAGCTAACTCACATACACCTGATATAGGTGCCACAAGACCAGGTTCTGTGAGTGGCTTACCACTGCGCAGGCCTACAGGAAGAAGAGGAACTCCTCCAGGACGGGGAATAGGAAAGACATAGCTGACGCGACTCGTGACGGTGCTCATGTCACACGTCATATTTTCTTGATCGCTCATAACTGAAAGATTTCATGTACTCTAGCAGACTGTAGCTTCCACATATTTCTCCACAGAATGTCTAGGAAACGCACTAGAGATACAAAAGCTTTGGACCATTCTGCTTCTGAAAATCCTGACTTCTACGATGACGCTGATGACATCTCTTTCGCTCTAACGGGCAAGAAACGCAAATTATCCAAACAGCCAGAAAATTTGGCAGACGATGACTCAGAAGATTTTTCGCGTTTCATAGAAGAATCAATAGCCAAGCGCGACGTCAAAGAAGGTACTCAGGTAGTAAAAGGCATTAAGGGAAAGCAAAAATTCGCAAAAGGAGAAGTCGGTGGAGGTAGTTTCCAGAGCATGGGTACGGCCAGATGATATTTGCAAACTACACTCAGTTGACATAGTGGTGTCCACAGGTCTCCATCCATCGCTTCTGAGATCATTGACTCTACAGGGATACCGAGTATTGACACCAATCCAACGACTCACCATACCAGCATTGCTCACTAATCCTCCACGAGATCTCGTTGGAATGGCTCGTACAGGTTCTGGTAAATCACTTGCCTATATGATTCCCCTAGTTCAACGTCTTAGTGGACGTCACTCAACCGCTTTTGGTGCACGGGCCCTCATTCTCCTACCCACTCGTGAACTGGCTTTACAGATCCTCAAGGTTGGGAAGGAAATGTCAAGAGGGTGGAACTCAGGTCATGGGGATCACGCAGGCGATAAAAAGGGAGAAAATTCGAAAGGCCAGAATCTAAGATGGGGCTTAATTGTTGGTGGTGAGGGCATGGATGAGCAGTTTGAGATGATCACGAATAACCCGGATGTGTGAGCACTCTCAGCCTCCTTCTTGTGCAGATCTCATAGTTGTCCTGCAGCATTATTGCAACACCGGGGAGACTCCTGCATCTCATCGTTGAAATGAACTTGGATATGAAATGTGTCCAATACGTTGTTTTCGATGAAGCCGACCGACTCTTCGAGATGGGTTTCGAGACCGCCCTCACAGAGATCATACACCGACTCCCTACATCTCGTCAAACCCTTCTTTTTTCTGCAACACTTCCTAAATCTCTCGTGGAATTTGCAAAAGCCGGCCTTGAGAATCCTAAACTGGTGCGGCTGGATGCAGAGAGTAGGATAAGCTCTGATCTCAAAATGGCGTTTTTTTCTATTAAACAAGCTGAGAAGGATGCTTGTCTTTTAGGTCTACTAAGAGACGTTATTCAAGTTCCTTTGGCCAAGAAAAACGCAACAGAGGAGCGCGAATCAAAGGACAAAAAACAAAAAGGAAAGGAAAAGTATTCTGAGCAGACCATTGCTCCTCACCAAACTCTCATTTTTACTGCCACGAAACATCATGTCGAGTATCTGACCAGTCTTTTGTCGACCACAGGATACTCTGTCTCACACATCTATGGCTCCCTCGACCAACAGGCACGAACATACCAAATGGACAAGTTCCGGAAGGGTGTAACTAGTGTGCTTGTTGTGACAGATGTCGCTGCTCGCGGGATCGACATTCCAATTCTCGAGAACGTCATCAATTATGACTTTCCGCATGGCGCTCGTGTCTTCGTACATCGCGTTGGACGAACGGCTCGCGCTGGACGTCAAGGCTGGGCGTGGTCATTCGTCACGCATGCTGAACTTCCCTACCTCTGTGACCTCCAACTATTCCTTGCAAGGCCTCTAACAAGCACTATCACAGACGACAGTGACCAAACTTTTACACAAAACCTTGTGCTAGGTACCTTCGAGCGCGAGAAGATTGACGAGGATATGGAGTACCTTAGGTCTCTAGATAACGTAAATCATTCACTTCCAACTCTCCGTGATGTGATGAAACGCGGTCATATCATGTATGAACGCAGTAAAGGGAAAGCGAGCCTACAAAGCTATAAACGTGCAAAGGAAATGACAAAAGATCCTAACTGGCAGCTCGCGGGCTCTGATACTGGCATGCACCCTGTATTACTGCGTGGGTCGAATGCTGCCGAAAAGAGGAAGTTGGAGGATGCGAAGAAAGTTTTGTTGAAGGCTGTTAATGCTTTTACGCCATCAGAGACAGTGCTTGAAGTTGGAAATAAGACTGGCTCGGCGAATGTTGCCCTGATGAAACAAAGAAGGGAAGCATTGCAGAAGTCAGCTACGAGGGCGATTAATCCTAATTATTCTGTCCGTGATGAGGACGAAGACGAGAAAACGGGAACGGTAAACGAGTTGGAGATGGCCGACGAAGAGGATATCGCGGTAAGAAAGGTAATTTTGACAAAGTCTTCCCCTGAAATTTTCCTTCAGGCCGTTTTCAACATCCAAAAGAGGAAGAATTTCCGCGATGAAGAATTTTACATGTCACATTTTCAAAAGGACGCTTCAACAGAAAAAGGGTAAAACATCCCTTGTCATCACTAGAGTGCTTGGACACTCATGGTGCCGCAGATATTCTTTACAGGACGGGGCATCGTCGTTTTCGCAGCAAGCACGAGGTGTGGCCTTTGACCTTGCAGGGGATGAGACTGTCCAGGAGAAAAAGGCACGTCAATCCAATTGGGACAAGAAGAAAAAGAAATTTGTCAAGGGTGATGGAATTGGTGCTGATAACGTGAAGCTGATCAAGACGGAGAACGGTGTCCGGTTACCGGCGAGCTACCGTAGTGGTCGTTTCGAGGAGTGGAAGGCTAAAAGCAGGATAAGCCTCCCCAGAACTGGCGAAATTGAGCCTGACAGACCCAGGCTACAAAATAGAGGGCAAAATGGTCGTAAGTTCCGACACAACAAAGTTAGTGCACCGAAACAGCTAGACAAGCTCGGGAAGAACTATGAGAGAAAAGTACGACAACTCAAAAAGAAACACGAAGGAGATAGCAAAGATACTGCCAGGCCCTCGACTACGAGCCCAAAGAAAGGAAGGAATCAAAGGAAACCGAGTCGCTATGGTGGCAAGTCTCTCAACAAGGTCAAGTCAGAGCTCAAGACCTCTGATCAGATAAGGAGGCAGAGGAAGGTCATGGAAAGGAGGAAAGCTAGAAATGCCCGCCCTACTAAGAAATACAAAAGGTGATTGTTTGAGGAGGAAAAGTGGTATTAGTCAAGAGCCAACGTAATCCCATTCATGAAGGCGAATACTCCCATTTTGCCCCACTCCCAGTTACTACCCTGATATCTTTATTGCCTTCTAACAAGTCGACTCCGACGCTTCGCAATGCATTCACACACCACTCAGGATAACCTACATTACCAAAGTACTCCGCAAAGAATCTGCGCAAATAATTGGGGAAGGTGCCTGCCATGATAGCTGTCCTTGCCATACCCATAATTTGTGCTTGGAAAGTAATATTGTGCAGGGTTACTGCTGTGTGATTGTGAACATGTTGAAGAATTTTCAGTGATTGAAGGCATGCTCAGACATACCGTGGGCGGCTGAAGTTTCGTGCGTTATGGTATGGTGCAAAATTGCACGGGATGTCTTTCCTGAACATGTTGGGCAAGGACAAGTTTCATCAATTGGACTGAAATCTCTGGCATGCTTGCTCAGCTCTGATGAAGACAAGAGTATTAGTGATTGAAATGCTAAGGACGAGTTGAGATGTTTCACTGAGGTTGAGTGGGCCTTGATGTGTTAATGCCACACCAAAACGTGCTGTTCGTGTCGGAAAGACACAATCGGCCTTTTGATTGAAAATTAGCAAGGAGATCAAATACAAGAGTTCTAGCTTACCATGTCGACTCCAAGGGCCACACAGACAAGTAGATCTATGACGTGCAGATTCTGAATAGGATTTGAGCCTTGGGCGGAATTTTAGACGAACCCTCTGCAAAGCCAATTCCCATTGAGTACCGTGGTCCTGAAGTTGAGTATGTTATTTGAGTCACGAAAATCGTGGACGAGAAACATACTATCTTCAGGCAATTTGTCCGTACACTGTTTGATGCTGCACGAGGATCAGTTCGTAAACAATTGGGTCTACCATATTAACTCTTAACCTACACTCTCCAAAAAGTATCTGGCCATAATCATTAGCAAATGTCTAGGTATGGATGATGAGGGGCCACCTTTCTCTTCCCCCCCGCTGAGACCTCCTATGGCATAGCCAGCAACGTTGTTTTTTCGTTCTATCATTGCGTCAAGACAGCGATCCCTCAATCTCGGATCAAGACCTCCTTGTACAATTGCGAAGAGATTCTGGCTTTCTGTCTTCCCAGAATCGTTATGGAAGGCTATACAACGGTCGAGCCACCGGACAGATCTTTCCATCGCCTCTTCAACACGAGGCCCAATAGTCAAGCTCGAAACTAGAAAACTGGCTGGGCTTTTGGACGAGCACAAGACTGGTATAGACTGACCGACATCGTCAAGCTGCATGATTATATCTGCGCCAATAACATGCTGTATTGATATACTTTCTTCTGGCTTTGGGAGATTGGATGAGTACCTTAGGTTCGAGATCCGTTCACTGGACGTACAGTGAGCATCGTCGGTTCTCCGGTGAATGGACTAGCGAAGAGAGCACCCTCTTCCGTGATAGTAGTGAATTTACTCAGCGAAACGAGCTGGAAACCACCGCTATCCTGTGAAGTAACATTTCGAACGATTCTATATAAAAGAGAAAAATCGTACCGTCAAGAGATTTCGCTCCCATCCTTGGAACTTGTGGGCTCCACCAGCTTTATTTAATACTTCCAACCCAGGCCTAAGATTCAGATGGTAGGTGTTGTTCAGAATCAAAGTGACTCCAAGTGATTCGACCTGTTCGGGTGTCAATCCCTTGATCGCTGCCTGGGTGGCCACTGGCATAAATGTCGGTAGCATTGTCACGCCGTCTAAGTACGACAGAGCTTGGTGGGTCCCGGAAGGCACTTGAGGAAGATTCACAGCTCACGAGCGAGTTTCATGCGTGAGACACGCGCCTTGGTCGTTGGGCAATTAGCGATGACCTCAAACTGCATTGGTATCCTTAATTGACGAAGAGCCAGGTTGAGTACAAAATTTCCGGGGTAATAATAAATCAGTGTGAGCCGAATATGGTAGTTGCTGATGGTTTTGCCCAGAATAGGTCGATCAAAATACACTGACCCTGTAGTACAGCTCACAAAATAGGCAAACAAGTCATGCGAAGTGCAAATATGCGTTGCTTTCTCGATTGAAAAGTGGTATCTTTCCCAGCACGTTTAGTTTTATACTGAGATTCATTGTTGAATTGGATCAGAGCGTCACACAGAGTGACAGGACACGTCGCGTATTATTTTATATTATATTATCACTTGTCCACGCTATCTCATTACGGCTGCACACCAACCTGCGAGATCTTGGCTTTATAGCTCAGAGTCATGCGAACGCCAGCTCTAATTGCCGTTCTTGCTTCCACGCTACCCCTTGCTTCTGCCTTCTACCTGCCCGGTGCCGCTCCTACTAATTACCGTACAGGAGAGCGAGTCGAAGTTCTTGTGAACGCATTGACGCCTATGCTCACCGGGAAAGACGATCTGAAGCTTGTCAGTATGGATGCTAATTGTATATTATAATGTTATGGCAGGACACTAACCGTCTACTATAGAAATCTCTCATTAACTGTATGTACCTTTGAGTCTGTGGCTGCCGACTAATACAAAATCAGATGATTATTACAATCCTAAATTCCATTTTTGCCAACCCAAGGATGGACCTAAAGCTCAGCCAGAGTCCCTAGGATCAATATTATTTGGTGACCGCCTCTTTAACTCGCCGTATGAAGTATGCCGCGAAATCTCTCACATACACGCAATTTAATTCATTTCTTAAAAGATTGAAATATTGAAGGATAATCATACATGCAAGATTCTTTGCACTCAGGATGTCACTCCTGACGAGGCCAAGTTCATCAATGACAGAATTAGGGAAGATTATGCGCTCAATTGGCTCGTTGACGGTCTCCCAGCTGCTGAGATGAAGGTCGACCGAAACGAAGACATCTTTTTTGACATGGGCTTCAATCTGGGAAACAACGAGAATCAATTCAGCGATCAGCCTGCATTAAATAATCACTATGACATTGTGTTCAGGTGTGACCAAGTACCTCACCCGTCCGCTTAAATGAATAACGTGGTCTAGATACCATATGCCTACACCAGATACCTACCGCATCGTCGGTGTTCTGGTATGGCCCTCTAGGCAAGTCATTCTGCTGACAATATTCTTCAGTGAGAGCTCTAAAACATCTCTAGCATTGACGGTTCCCCAGCAGACGAACCAAATTGCGACTCCGAGAATGCTGGGCCCCTAATTCTAAATGAAGAAAATGATCAGAGGGTCCGGTATACCTATAGGGTCACCTGGGACGTGCGTTATCTAGTTCTCTTGTTTTCACCTGTAGCTGACCGGTGAATCTCAGCAATCTGACACTCCATGGGTATGTGGGTACGTACAACCTTCGACGTTTTGATTTCACGATTCGTTGTCGCAGGCAACAAGATGGGATAACTACCTGCACATCTTCGACCCCCGAATCCATTGGTTCAGTCTGATCAATTCTATAGTCATTGTCGTTTTCCTATGTGTTATGGTCGGGATGATTCTTCTCCGAACCGTATCGCGTGACGTATGTTTCTCTTGCCTTTGCTCTATTGTAATTAATCTATCTCCTCTAGATTTCGCGGTATAATTCAATTGATGCTAGCGTATGAATACGTCCTGTCCATCGACTTTCCAATACACTCAACACCCATAATAGGAGGATGTACAAGAAGATTGGGGTTGGAAGCTTGTCCACGGAGAAGTCTTTCGCACTCCAGCTAAGCCGATGGTGTTATCCATCATGGTCGGCAATGGTTCTCAGCTTATTGCCATGGTTGGAACCACACTTGGCGAGTACTGAGCCATACTCTCTATCTAAGAGTTTAATTAATGAATGTACAGTCTTTGCTCTTTTGGGATTCCTTTCACCTTCTAACCGTGGCTCCCTTGCCACTGTCATGATAGTTTGCTGGTCATTCTTCGGATGGTTGGTCACCTATATTTGAAATCTGATACAAGGCTGATGAACACAACGCAAAGTATTGGGGGTTACTGCTCGAGCCGAACGTATGCTTCACTTGGAGGGACAAACAAAAAGAAGAATGCATTTCTTACAGCCACAGTGTTCCCGACGTAAGCTTGGCAGCGTGATACGCGCATTCCTGGAGTCAGATACCCATAATATTGACTTGCTCCTCTGATTACAGTGGCATTTTCGCCATTATCTTCGTTCTCAACTTCTTCCTTGTCACCGCTGGCTCGTCTGGAGCTGTTCCTTTCGGTGAGCTCCGGCATTATTTTGCCCAATGGAATCTGACCCCAACTACCCCAAGGAACTATGCTCCTGATAATCCTTCTGTGGTTCGGTATCTCTGCCCCTCTTTCTGCCATTGGTGCCTATTTTGGTTCCAAGCACGGTGTACGTGTCTGTCAATCGGCATTATAGCATCAAGATCATACTGACCATTAATATTCAGTCATTCATTCATCCTGTCCGTGTCAATCCTATCCCACGCCAAATTCCACCAAGTCCAAAATACCTCAGACCCTGGGTGCGTATTTCGATTCTATACGGTACGGCCTCCCGATATGTGCACTTTCTAACGACCAAACAGGTGGCGGCTATCTTGAGTGGCATCCTACCGTTTGGTGCGTTTTTACCACCGACTTCATGATACTCCTGACTTGGCTCCTGATATTGGGATCGGAAGGCGCCGCATTTGTAGAATTGTATTTTGTTCTTTCGAGCCTTTTTGCATCAAGAGCGTACTATGCATTTGGATTCCTCGCCCTCACAGCTGGCATTGTCTCACTTACGACAGCCACTGTGACAATTTTGTTCACATATTTCTGCCTTTGTGCTGAAGAGTATAGGTATGCTTATACCCTCACCGTCTCTGCAGGTATCTTCACCGCTCAACTTAACTCAATCATAGATGGCAATGGCGTGCATTCTTTACTGGCGGAGGCAGTGCATTTTGGTTACTTGCCTACGGCCTTTTCTACTGGGCATCTCGTATGTCATTAGGTTCCTTTTCGAGTGTGCTACTCTATCTCGGCTATCTCTGCCTCCTTGTTTTGATGGATTTCCTTGTGACTGGGACGATCGGTTTCCTCGCATCATATTGGGCTGTGCGCAGACTATACAGTTCAATCCGTATCGATTAACAGAGCATGATAGCAATGTACTAGAATAGATTGAGTAGCCCGAGGAACATGTTCCACATCACTTGAAGTCTTGACTGTTGGGAAGCTTCTAGTTGGCTACTATTACTAATAATTTTCCTTTCCCTGCTCGGAGGATGGCTATACGCTTGTCGATAAGGTCTGGCACTGGAATAGTATACTGTGCTTCCGTGACCACCTGATTGTTGAGATAAAGTCCACGAGATGCGACGAGATTTTTTGCAGCCGCTGGAAACGGAAGTGAGAACCAAGCTGAGATCCAGGATCGAGGGTAGACGCACAATTAGAAGCAATCAGACCATACTTTGCGGCAAGCTTGGTCACTGGGGTTTCTTGAATTTCTTGGAGATCCAACATCACAAGGCGAGGATCTCCATCCAGAGCAGATTTTACATTTTCAGCTCGAAGTCCCTCATAGTCAGATCCAAAGAACATTTGAGTCAAAGTTTCTGCACGAACAAGACCGTCCCCTTATGATTGACGGAGACAAAAATTTGGGGGGTCATTGAGATGATCGATCCCTGGAGCATCAGAGATGACATACGTTGATGAACAAGCTCAGTAACCTCTGAGGCTAACCGCCTCTGAGCAATGCGCTTTTCAGGAGAAACCTGGGATGTCACCAGTCAACCACTCCATTTCGACGCCTGTGCTTTGCGTGTACCTGATGGTTCTGGATGATAGCAGTGATGGCAGCTCTTGGGAGAAGAGTGAATAATTTGAGGTATTTTTCGACGTCGTCATCAGTAACCTTCAAGAAGTACTGATACAAGGTGACATCAATCATGAGGTATGTTCTTTGTCCAAGAACGTACCTGATAGAAGTCAAAGATACTAGTTAATTTGGGATCCAGCCACACAGCGTTGCCTGCACTCTTCCCGAACTTTTCACCTGTGGAGGTGGTAAGCAATGGCGTTGTCAAGCCAAAAGTAGAGGTCTCGAGGCCAGATGATTGACGTCCAATTAACTCAAGACCAGCTAGCATGTTTCCCCATTGGTCAGATCCCCCAACTTGGATATTACAGCTATGATATTTATATAGATGATAGAAATCATAAGCTTGAAGGAGTTGATAGGTGAACTCAGTGAAGGATAATCCTTGCTGGGACTCTAACCGAGCCCGAACACTAAGATAAAAGGGTAAGAAGATGTGTTAAAGGAGATGATACGACAACACCTCTCTCGACTGAGCATGGCATTGATCCGAACATGTTTTCCCACTTCACGAAGAAAGTCGAGCATAGTGAACTTATCGTGCCACATAAGGTTGCTCAGGATGCTGGGACTTTGCAAGGACAACGCTGGGGAGTCGATGTGTTCTAATCTACTCCGAGCATAGGCTGATGCACGTTCGAAAAAGAGTTCAATGCCCTTTGCGATTGATACGGCATTATCCTCAACTTGTTGAATATTGGCCTGTGAGCGCTCAGTCGATCGTCCAGAGGGATCACCAACTTGACCTGTTGCTGCGCCTATCTGCAAGGAATTAGTATGTGCACATCCTGATTGAGGTACGATCACACCAGGGAAATAATCCGATGTCCTCGAATCTGGAAATGCAACAAAGTCATAAATGGAAGCAAGTGACCGATGTGGAGGGAGGAAGCGGTGGGGTCCACGCCAGAATATACGGTTTGAGGCTTCGATTGCAGCGCTTGCCTCAAGGTCTCTGGCCTATTATTTATTCAGTCTGGATGTCCTCGGTCCTAGTGTAGTACAATTACCTTGTGACATTTTGAATGAGGCCACGATATTCGAGTTCATCTAAGAGGGAGACATTGTGAAAGAGGTGGCATGTGAATAATTGATGGCACTGTCGAGGAGGCACGCGTGTAAAATGCCGAGCAGAGGAAGACAACATCGCGCGCGTGAAGTTTCCTTCTGATCACATGAGTGATCACGTTGTAACCTAAACGGAGATAGCCGAATACTGTAACAGTTTTCGTAAATAAGGTTGATGTGACGCGGTAGGCGACAGAGTCCCTCAACACACACCGCAAATAATGGGCTGTATGTTGTCTGCTTCCCTAATTCCGATGTCGCTGCTGACATCGCCATGAATAGCCAACAAACCTCGTGGACTTCAGGCCGCTCGTAAGCTTCGCAACTCTCGTCGTGAGAACCGTTGGGTTCGTTCTTCAGGGCAATATCTTCCAATGATGTCTGACATCTCGACTATCCTTCTAGGCAGATAAAAGCTACAAGAAACGTACTTTGGGGAACACTTACAAAACATCGCCTACCGGAGGTTCTTCTCATGCAAAAGGCATCGTTCTTGAGAAAGTTGGTGTTGAAGCCAAACAACCTAATTCTGCCATCCGCAAGTGTGTGCGTGTACAGCTTATCAAGAACGGAAAGAAGGTCACCGCTTTTGTTCCTGTAAGCAACTCAAGTTGTCCATGTCCGTGGTACTGACATCGGGAAAGAATGATGGTTGTTTGAACTTTGTGGACGAGAACGATGAGGTCCTCATTTCTGGTTTCGGTCGCAGTGGCAAAGCTAAGGGTGATATTCCCGGAGTACGCTTTAAGGTTGTGAAAGTATCTGGTGTTGGCCTTCTTGCCTTGTGGAAGGAAAAGAAGGTATGATGTATACATTCTTCTTGCTCCACCATATCCTCTGACTCGCCTCCACAGGAAAAACCCAGATCATGATCGCTTATCGTATATCTCCTTTCCTCTGTCTACTTTCATCAACACGATATGATATTTCATGATCATGCTGTATTGTTTGCCACGCCACATGAGAATCCAGTTCACAGAGACTGTATCTCGTTCGTGAGAGTATGATTACCCTTAGCATCTAATGGCTTCCCTATCAAACTACTCCCTCAAAAAGTATATTCTCATGTCGGCTATTCTATCCCCAAAACAGCGTGTACCTTCATTTCCATCCCGCGTCAAGGTGATGACTAACAGTGTGCCCAAGAGAACCTATGCTCTTGTTCTTGCAGGATTAGACCCCGACTATTTGAACAAGCTTCTTGAACGACCACCTCTACCTATTCCCAATAAGCGCTCGCAAGGACCGGAACATGAGCTTGGTGTAACTCCTCAACTTCCACCCCGTCGCAGAATCCCGCCAAAACCACCAGCTCCAATACAGTCTGATCATCATCATGTATCAAACAAGTACCTCCACCAACCATTTGAATTAAGCTATAATATCCAGAATGACACAGGCAAAGGACTATACCATACCCCTGGGTGTGATAACAATACAGCCAGAGAAGTCCTGGGCGTTGCCAGTGGAATTTTTTCAGCAGGAACATGCATCAAGTGTCATGATTTTTCAACAGTCGATGCACATGCCACGCGATTTCCGCGACAATATGTCAGTTCCCTGGATGAACTGGCACATAATCTCACCGGATCATTCATATATGAAACAGAGAAGGCACGGGCGATTTTCACTTGGCTGCACCATAATATATGGTATGATACACAGTCCTTCTTCACCGGAACCGTCAGACCTGCTACCCCAAGCTCGACCTTATCATCTGGCTTGGCTGTTTGCGACGGTTATTCGGGACTTTTTGTAGATCTTGCTGGGAAAGCTGGATTGCAGGTGTACAGGGTGGATGGCCACGGCAAAGGTTTCGGCTACCGAGACCTTGTTCCCGCGGAGCCTATCCCGGAGATGAGCACCAATCACGCTTGGAATTGCATCCTTATGGATGGTGAATGGCACCTGATAGATGCTACCTGGGGTGCTGGTGTACTCAACGGCTCAACTTACGAGCAGCGTTTCGACCCATCTTGGTTTACTTCTACTCCCAAGGAGTTTGCGAGACGCCATTTCCCTTCCAACCCCACCTTTCAATTAATAGCTGATGAAGACGGAGGTCCATCGATATGGGAAGACTATATCTCGGCTCCACCGGGCCCTGTCATTTTCAATGATTTTCATCGGCTGGGATTCTTGATTGACCTTCTCCAGCCAGCATCAAATGTTATTGGAAAAGGACAGACAGTGACGTTCACCTTGTTTAAGCGTTGTGAACATATGACGAACAGTGAGGGCGACAACTACATCTATGTCCTTCTGGTTCCCGGACACAAGCCTATACCCCTACATCCCAATGCAGAGGGTGGTTGGAGTTTGACTTATTCGGTGATGAATGACATCGAGTTATCTCTGATGTTTATCGCAACAATAGACGGACGGGACGCAAAAGGGATTGGACTCCGAGGGTTCGAAAATGCCTTGGACCGGAAAGCCATGTCTTTCGGAGGATTAGCAAAATGGACGGTTGTTGAAGGGTCTAGGAATAGAATGACAGGTTTATATTAGATATCCATATGGTAGCTCGACGGACCGAGACTGCGTCGGCATACATAGCGAAGTACTTCACATAAAGTGTAGAGCCATACATCCCGCAACCGGATGACCCACTGGCTCGCAATTTTGTAGCCGCTCTAAACCGTGACTATACCAAGGTAGCACTGAAGGTCTGAAAATAATTCCAGCTGCTCTTGCACTGTAAGATCGCTAACGATGATTTGAAGTATCGAACCAACAGTAACATGGTGTGTCCGGATGAGGCTGCTATAATATACATGGGTAAACACACCCATAAGGAATCTACACGGTCTGTTAGATCCCGTTTCATTATTAGGCAGGGAAAATCACTCACTGACAATCCATCCGATCAGTCATCCCACCGTGGCCGGGGATACTTTGACCAAAATCCTTAATGTTGAAAGCACGTTTGAAACCAGATGCAAAGAAACCTCCAAAGGGAGCAACAAGAGAAGCGAAGCACGCCATTAACAATAAGTGTAGATGATAAGGGGTATATGAGATGGAAGAAATTGATCGATTAAACTTTTGACATAAATCAGATACTCATCGCGGAGATGGATTGAGAGACACACCACAATCGTAAGGATCGAGGAGAACGGTCGCGACAACGGCATCTCCTGCCAGACAAAGACTGGGTTAGGTTTACAGTGGATGGAGCTCCAGGCGCTCACGCCTAAATCATGGACAGGGCAAATCATATAGTTGAAGCGCATGAAAAAGCCACCCCAGCAAAGTGCGAAAACTACGGTGCTGAAGAAAGCACCAACGAAGCCTTCCACCGTCTTCTTCGGCGACAATTTGATGAGAGGTGTACGCCCGAGAGTTATACCCCAAACGTAAGCAAAGACGTCGTTGCAAATGACAAGAGATGCAGGAACCCAGAACCAGATTAATCCCTCAAGGATGTTGTTCACAATGAAGTGACTTGAGAAATACAATTCAGACGATTGAGCTCTCTGAACAAAGGCTCTGAGCATACCTTGAGACGACAATCATGAGAAGGGTCATGTGGACCCAGCAAAACAATCCGAATTGCTGCTTCAGTGAACCCCGCTTCAACGACATAACGAAGCCCATGAAACCAATGATATAGAGGGTAAAGCTGATCATGCGATGATTTGTGACGAACGGTACCAGATGCGCGTCCGCAAATACAACATGCTGAGAATACGTTCAGTGAGAGTGTGCAGGTAAAATAGATAACATACCTTAAAGTAATGAATGATGCTTTCCCCGTAAAGAAAATAATTAGTGACCGCAAAGAAATACCAGTTCAGGGTTTTGCTCCAAGGATCTCTGGCTTTGACAGTGCCTCGATCATGAGGGTCACTTTCTGTCGTTGCAAGGGAAAAGAGAGCTGTGACTTCGCGATATACAAGAGTCTGGCATGCTATAACGAGGAGGACCATATATACATGCCCCAAAAGTAATAGTCCTTTCCGAAAAGACATCATATTCTCAGTCAGACGTAGAAAGACTGAAAAACCTACCAATAAATCCCCCAATCATAATCAGTGTCCATACCGTTCGTTGGAACAGATTCTGTCGTTTCTTCCTTTTCTCAGCCTCTGCTGCAAAGTTTTCTGCATATTTTGGAGACGGAGTAGTGGAAAATTCTGCCCGAGATACAGGCTGCTCAATCGATTCTGTTGTTGACTGAGTCTTTTGGAATTCCTCTCGGGGATAAGTCGGGAGCGCAGGCACCTCAGGCTGAGAGACTGGAGGTGTTGGTACTACCGGTATTTCAGGTTCAGTTCCAACTTCCGATTTTGCTTCAGATTGTAGAGCAAACGACGTGTCTATAACATCCGGAGTTGACGAAGAGACAGCAACAGCTCGAATGGAGATTAAGTCCTTGTTCAAGGACTCAACGGATGAACCCTGAAGTTCTGCTCGTCGTTTTCGTGCCTCTGCGCGCTCCTTTTCCTTTTTTTCCTGTCGTGCTTGTCGCGTAGCCTTCTTAAGAGCAGACTTCGACGGTTTGGCGGTCGCAGGTATGCTGTAAATGTTTTCAAAAAAATCGTAATGGAGTGTGTTGTCACGTCTAAAAATACCTGTCTGAAGGCTCCTCAGCAATTTCCTCCTCTGCCGTATCTTCTCCGGACTCGACATTGAGGGCAGAGAATGCAGTATGAGTGGCAAAAAGGTTACGAGGGTCAGTCTGCCTGGTCATAACAAACTTTGTGTCTGGTGACAGATTCAGAATACGAATACGTACGTAACACACGACCCCTATTTGCTTGAGGCACGCTAACACTACATCCACATGCAAGTTCTCGTCAAGGACTACGACGGTAGCTTCCCTCAGTTTGTGGTCCCATTGTACTCTCATTATCCTCTCTGTGCAATTGTATGTCAAAATTATATGGTACACTTAGCTCTTTGGGCATCTATGTCTGATTATATCCACATGCACCCTGTAAGTTCTAGTGCAGTCTTGGGAGCATAAAGACGACTGCTGGCAACCTCATTGCAGCTCGTGCTTCGGTTCTTTCCGACGGCTCAAGTATCTGCTAGCAACAACCGGGAGTGCGTGGTCATTGACAGTGTCTGCCATACTGAATTGAGCATATCTGTTTTTGACGAGATCAAATTCCTTGTACTGCAGTTGATTTTGATTTGGGAGGCAAAAAGGTGGATTTCGGATAACAGGTCACCTGTGCGATTGATACCTCACAAGGTAGCTCAAAAATCAATGGCTACTTTTCAAAACGAGAGTACGATAACTCCTCGATGATCATTCATCGAGGGACAATTAGTAGAGTCGCCCAACTCGGGCGGCTCAATAAATAGTAGCCTCTATAAACAAGACGAACACCAATTCAGAATTTCCAGTCCGGCTCAACTTCCATAGCCCAAGGGACTAGGAAAATTGTATCAGTTCTTCGAGCCCGAGAGAAAAATATAGCGACACAGCGACCTACATTTAGAAATCAATGTTTTTGAGAAAATTTTCTCAATGGGAACAGTATGTATTTGACACCACGCAGCAGTGATCCTATCAACTCATGAATAAACACCCAATCTTTGGAAACAAGACGTACCGAGGGTCCAGATAATTAATTTTACTGGATTTGTTTATATGGTGTGATATCATGTTCACGGACAACTCACCTGGTCCCCAACGCAATCTCCTTGGTTTCATCTCGATCGATTATCTGCAGCCTAGAGGCCTGGATTCTCTCAGTGAGCTTGTCGATCATCTCCTCTATCTTCTCAGTTGATTTTTCGCGTTTGAGTGTCGCCTTCTTAGTACGACGTTCTTCAGCAAGCCTTTTGAAATTCTCTTTGATGGTATCTATACGCTCTTGGAGGACGCTCTCATTATGAGGTTGTTTGCCCTCCTCGGAGAATTTCTCGTTATCTCGGACAAACTTCTTCTCAGCCTTTTCAATTTCCTTCTCTTGTAGCTGGTTCTCATGCTCCACGACCCACTCATCCTCAAGATCAGACTCATCCTCTGTATACTTCTCATTCCTCTTGAATTTGGAGTCAAGAGTAAACAAAGCGTGACGAAGCTTCATGCGGTCGTACTTCAATGCGCGATGCTAGATTAGTCCAGAATGAGCACAAGCAATGATGACAATGAAAAAAGTGAACTTTGTTCCGCATCCGTTCCATCGACTGATCATGCGTTTTGGGAGCGGTCCTCTGATGGTTACACAAGATAGCAACTTCACGATTAGCCTTGTTGTAGGAGTTCAGCTTCTCCTGAAGTGTTGCATCGGAAAGATGCTGCTCGTCAAGTAGGCGCTGGAATGTAATTGAAGCATTGAAAGTACGGAACACTTTCGCAGTCAGACCCTTCATCTCATTGTTGAGATGCTTATTCAGGGAACTCGTCTAGGGACAGCGTCAGCACACGCTCCATGTGACTCAGGGACAAAACATTCTTACATTCACTCGGTCAAATAGATTATCCTCGTCATTCTTGTTTTCCTTAAAGATTCGAATGTTCTTAAACACTTGGGGTTCAACCTGAACCGAGTTGTAATACCGGATAGAGTCTTTACCCAAAAAATCGAAGGTGATATTATCTGGTGCCTCTAACGTCACATGTTCACAGCGGAGTGAACAACAACCCACGGTGTCGGCCTCATCCTCGCCCTTCTCATTCCCAGCACGAAGAGCTAACTTGTCGATGAAGTACATAGCAGTTGCGCGCTGTCGGTCTGCCATAATTTTGGACTTGAGGTCGATTTGGTAATTAAGACGAATACGGTCAACATGGTTCTAAAACTAGGTTCAGAACATTCTAGTTAGCGTGTTCAGCGACACAAGCATACCTTGAGTTCACGCGCCTTCTCAAATTTTTGCATGTCACTTTGTCCCTTCAACGAACTACCCGCGGCGAGGAAAACGTACTTGTGGTTTCCATTGATGTTCTCAGTCCAATTTGCTAGCCAAGTCACAGTGTTGTCATGCTGAATGGCCTTCCATTTTCCAGGAACGTTTGGAACGGGTATTGGCGCATCCTTTCCAATGTTGAGGGTGATATCTTCGGGCCTGACTCGGAGCTTTCACATCGGTCAGCCTATAGCCACGAGACCTAGAGGTAAAGCTAACCTTGAGTGCACCTTTCTTGGGGTGCTCGCCGCGTCCGCGGAAGAGACCTGGAGGCTCGACTCGGAAATTGCCAACTTTCTCTTTGCGACCATCCAAGAGACAGTAAGTGTACTTGGCTTCCATTTCCTCCTTTACCTTCTTGGCTGCTTTTTTCTCTTCTGATGTCATAGCCTTTTTCTTTGCCTTTTCTGATTCAAAGTATTCAAACATTGGGCGGAAATCACAGGAGCCAAAGTTGAGTATATTGACACTATTCCGCTGAGGGTAGATTGAGTAGGTGAAGTTGAATGAAATCAGAAATACGCACCGGAGGATACTCTTTCATGACCTTCTTCCAGTCATCAAAAAAATTCTTGTTGAAAGTCGCATCCTGAGCATGTTCGGTCTCAAGCATTGCAGCATAGAAGCCAGCGACTTCCTCAGCTTCGGGTGAAAGATCAACAGGTTTTCCTGAGACGCTCAGACACAGGACAAGTATCAAGGAGCTGAAAAACTTACCATTATACTTCATTTTCACACCAGGTGGCAGAGGCTCATATGGCGGAGGAAAAATAACACCAAAGTGTTCAAGTGTTGTCCATTTGGATGATCCATCGCCATTCGGATCCTGCTCCCACCACTTGAAGACAATTTCTTCTTCTTCCTCCTTCTTTGCTCTTCCTTTTACGGGGGAACTTGCTAAATCCTCTTCCTTCTTTGCCCTTCCCCGCTTCTTGGGTTTCTGTACGTCTGATCCTGACGGCTCTTCCTGGACGACACCACGGCCTCTCGCAGCCGCTTTCTTAGCGGTAGGCTTGTCATCTTCCAACTCTTCGTCTGTGGGACGCTTAACCTTGATTTTGCCTGCTTTTCGTGGCATTTTCTTGCTCAGAATAGGTTTATCCTCTTCACCAGAGGTATAGACAGACATATCTAGGGCCTGCTTTACCTTCTTTTTAGGAGGCCTTTTATCTTCGCACTCCTTGCTCGGCGCACCCTTGCCATTTTGCTGCTTGGACCTGGTGGGCTTGGCAGGTGAGGAAGCAAGGGGGATATCATCATCGCTAGAAGAGGATTCGGCTATTAGAGCCTGTTTCCTTTTTCGAGAAACCTTTCCAGGCTTGCGTGAGGCCTGGGACGTCAACATGCAAAAGATCAAATTCAAAATGAACTGAGCAAAGGTGATATGACTATAACTTACTAGGGGCTCATCATTGCTCTCACTCAGTTCGTAGTCCTCTTCTTCCTTGACGTGTCCATTCGTCCTGGACCCATTCGCATGGTTCATTCCAATAACTGAGGACCTGGCTGCAAGCGGCCGGTCATCGTCCGAGAATACGGCAGAGTCTGCAGACATGCTTGGTCTTTAGCACAAGAAAAGCTAGAGTCGAGTATAACGAGATGTGATTGTGCGCTGACGGTTGGCCAGCAACACTAAGTCCCGAGAACCGGCCCTAACTTGGCAGGTCACGCCTCTGCCTTGGTTGTAGGTGAACCATTCTCATTCAACAGCAGCCTAGTGCCTCTGTAAGTCGAGCCGAGCTTTCTTCGTTCCTCTGAAGCTCACCTCGGCTATCTTGTGTTACAGCTTCTTGATGTCAAACCTCCCGCTCTTCAGAGACCCATGGGCGAAACGAGACGCTTGGCGCCACCATCCTGTCTTTCAAAAGAGCGTGATGTTCCGAAACCTCTTCCCTGGCTTTGGCATTGCTGTCGTTGCATTCTCGGCATATGTCCTTGCAGACAATTTCATCTTCAATCCGGGTCACAGCGAACACCACTAGTGTGAGCCCGTCATCTCATACTCGACACTTGATGGCTGAATGACACTCCAACGCTAAGGCTGTTGCCCGATTGTTCCGATTGGACCGTAGTATAAACAGTTTATTCGATTGGTATCGCGGCCATTGAACTTTGATTGTCCTCGTCATGTACGAAATGTCAGGTCTTACTGGGCAGAAGAGATCTATTCCGGTAGCCGCTCTTGAAAGCCTCTCAACGCACTTTGAGATGAGAAACTAATCATGCACCAATTCAGGCCAAATTTTTGTAGTCTACACAGGCATAGGTAGGGGTATATGATGCAATTTAGCACCATGACAGTCCATATTTTACCACGTTCAAACTTCTGTGAACCACGAGCCATTTTCTTATTCAAACTTTAGTGCAATTCTTGGATTCAAAAGACCGCAGCTGATTATTTTCTCTTCGG
>Ga0153953_1000054_pt1 | contig 28552 bp, 27 predicted proteins | sample TSNJ037MetaG_FD_104718 | JGI IMG/M metagenome (GOLD analysis project Ga0153953, IMG submission 104718) | Attine ant fungus gardens microbial communities from New Jersey, USA - TSNJ037 MetaG | ecosystem: Host-associated > Fungi > Mycelium > Unclassified | place: USA: New Jersey, Wharton State...
TATTTCTTCCATTTCTGATGGATCACTCAACTTTCGATGAAGACATAGATTGTCCAATCCTAATGCAAGCGCCTCGCTTCATTTCTTAAGGCAAGGTCACTGGTCTCCTGTTAAGATTGGATATGACAGCTCAATCATGGGCGAACAAGACCTCGTGCTTCAGCTGGTCTCATGTGACATATAACTTAGAAATTGATCCAGAAGTGCGATAGAGGGTCCGAGCTCGAGACGCTCAGTTCATGTACGACACGCGTCCTCGCCACCGCCCACGATCATCAATGATATGACTGCTTCTCCTGCTCCCAGAATCAATTAAGAACGTGCAAGATGTAATAGTCTTAGTGTATGATACAGTGCTTCGATAACAGTGAAGGAAAACAAGTACAGATGAATGAACCAAACCAGTGCTATCGTCAGTGAGCGGATTGTATTGCCCACCATTGGTCTGAACCAGGGGAAAATGGTTCAAGGGATACCTAGTGATAGTGTGAGTACTTTCTGGCCTAGATCGCAAAATTTTGAGCCCGACCTCGTTAGAATCCGCATGGGTAGTCCAAAATAGTTGTGATGTGGGGTCGTAAATCTAGAGAGGGCCTAATATGAAGGGGTTCCTCACGATATCCGCCAGAGCAGAACGCACCCGATACATGGATTGACTGACGACCTTAATCTTCCATCGAGCGAGAGGATTTGAGCTAGTGATGATAGCCTACACAAATCGTTTTGTTTTTCAGGTCAATAATAGGAGATGAGGTTACTCACCACTTCTCCCTTGAGGTCAGCATAACAGTTTGTTGCCGCATTTTGGATGATATATCGTTCATGGTCACCATTAGTGGTGATAGTCCACTAAAAAGCTCAATGGGCATTGCCAGCTACAGAGGTTGGTGTGAGAGCTCACCTTGGAGTATGAATTAGGGTTATTGACCAGTGTTAGAGGACACTCAAGTCCTGTTCTCTGTACTGGGCGGGGATCGACAATGTTGTGAATAACGTAGGTTTCCTCGGCTTTGAATGACATGGTGCTAGTGTAGAGGAGAGAAGGAGAGTGATGTGGATTAGGGACTGCTAGTTTGCGGCAACTTTATAGTCCTTGTCGGTAATCAATCAATTGCCACTGTCACCCTGAGAGTCGCAAGAACCGAAGTTGATACCTGTGACGTACTTGGCGAATTGACAGCGCAAATGATGTCCCAACCGATCGGTTTAGAGCGCTATAGTGAACAACAAAACTTCATGGATCTTATGATCTGAACCATCTGCAGTCAGAAACGCCATAAATAGTGGAAGAGTGCATCGAAATTTCAGGGCAAGTTACTAGAGCAGTATCGTCGGGATAAGCTGTACCATACTTCAACGCTCACTTTTTTTTGGACTTTGTGTACGGCACTTCGCAGGGTCAATTCTGGCAAGGATCTAGCTGTAGATAGCGCAAAGCGTGGTGCCTCGTACCTTCTATAAGAGTACAGGAACACGCTGGATTCTCAAGAAGTCCGATCAGGCAACCGTACCCTACACGTTGTTTGGCACCTCAGGTAGCTTTTCAGACTGAGGACCCTACACCAACTGCTATCCACGGCATTTCTCACAGTGAGGTTGATCATGAATCTGGTCACCAAATCGTATAGCCTATCAAACGGGTTTGATTCCATGTCCTTGTAAGAAATACCTCGAATCACCTCGAAGCAGTGCAAGAACTGACATATACATACATCATGTTATCTAATTCTTTATATGACGGTAGCGAACAGTGTCCATAAAACGTGTAGGACATACTTTAGGTATTGCTCAAAGAAAACTGAGACACGTCGCGCCGTTTACCGTTCCAACAATCCTTAAGTAGTGACTGAATAGTACAAAGATAGTGGCCAACTTCCAATCCGATTCGGGCTTGACTGCTGAGCATGATGCGTCCGGAACTTGTAACTAGGGACTCCTGCCAGAATTTCCTGAACTCGGGGTGGCGGACGAAAAGCTCTGTGAAGAACGCGGTCCGAGGGCAATCAGATGCCCCTACAAACATTGCTATTCCTCACAAGAAAGCATCTACCCCGGTGCTTCTCGACGATATCTGATTGGCTGTCGTATGATCCGTCCGCTTTTCGATGGCGCTTGTGAGGAGACAGTGAGCAATTGATCCAGCTATCGGTCAAGGCTCTAGGATTTGACGTTTGGACGTCCGTGACTAACGGGTTATTTGATCGGGACTCCACGATAATTTCAGTGCGTTAGCTAAGCAATGAACCTGTTGTTAAGAGGTTCATTCGTGAATCATAGTTGTCAAGGACTGGAAGGCCTGGCGGAGATTCAGTGGGGAGTGATATGCACACTGTTGTGATGATCTTAGATTACAACTTCGGATCTTCACCATCGGACACTTGTAACATATACAACTTATTACTCATTGTCAGTCTACTAGCTACATAGCCCTCCGGCACTCTACAGCATCTGATGTACCAACTATAGACTATAAAGACTCAGACAAAGACCTCTAAAATCATCATTTTAACCTTGCATTACAAAACACACTGAGTCTGGGATGGGGTACTGTGGGACATGTTTTTGACCATAGCGACCTGACTTCATCCTATGCTGTTTCGATCACAAAAGCTGGGAGATTGAGCAGATTGCAGTGTATCCTGATGCGAAGGACATCGTCAGTAAGAAATTAAAGCATTGCTGGTAGCACTAGCGGCGTGCGCATGTTAGCTGGTTCATCTTGATCTTTGCTGGTTTCATGATCGTTCTTCTCGATGCCGCCGTCATCCTCCTCCACTCTTTCAACAAATTATGCGACACTAGTCCCGTCATCCTTGTCATTTCCTCGCCACTCTTTGCATACATTTCCATTAGCCAAATAGCATACACACTGGTCGAACGGTGCAGCGCTGATGGCGCCTCCACGGTATACGGCAAACGCCGTCAAGCTCTAGACACTTGCAAGAAAACGTGTGCATCTCTTACCCATTGAGTCTTGGTTATCTCTTAACAGGAAGCGCATTCCCAAACGTTCCAGGTCTCCAGTATCCCTCAAAAAAGATACGGTAGCATCGGTGGCCTATGACACGCTTCTCCTCATCCGTCTAGTCCTTGAGGACATCGGCATGCAACTTCTTGAAAACTTCGATGGCTGTATTGACTTCGTTCATCAGCGTACTGGCAGCGTTGCGCTCTCTGATAGCATCCTTCTCATCCAAATTGCTAGCAGCCTCCAAACGCCGTACAAGCTGTGCGATGATAATCTCCTTGGCACCGATGGTGGCCTTGATAGCGCCACAGCGAGTCTTAAAGGCCGCCTCACCCATGTACAAGACCTTCCGCTTGGGATCTCCGCTCTCCTCATGAAACCTGTAGAGTGTTTTCTCTTCTCTGTCGGGATGGAAAAGAACATGCACGAACAGTTTGCCGGGTTGAGCACTGTCAACAAAGAAGAACACAGCGGTTCCCTCAAAGTTTGTCGTCTCGGCATTACAGATGGAGATACCGAGCGATGTGGAGAAGGGTTCACAAAGAATGGTAGCGGGGTTGGCAGTCAAGGTGGGTTTATACATGTCTGCAAGAAGCTGATACTTGGACTCATATAGAATAACATGAACGTCATTAATCTGATTGTCCACAAAAATGGATCTGCAATATGGAGGCCAGATACAGCGGTGAGAATGTTGTGATTGACGCCTATCATGATGACAGCAGCAGTAGGGGGCAGGCTGACCAGCTATGCCGAGACAAAGGGGGATGCATGAGGGTGCACTGCACCCGCTGCTCGAGCAAGTAGCTATCCATGGCAGGACCAACGATATCCTCCCAGATGGCATTCAGAGGGTAAGCGCCAAGAATACGGAGCTCCTTCGGCTCGAGATAGGACTCAGGACCAGTGGGCTTCATCCAGACATCAGTGCTGGAGCGCGCAATCATGCGAGGCTTGGACGGGAGCCCATATAAATAATATTTAATCTCAACTGGCGATGGGACGTATGCAGGTAGGCTAGAGTTGGCTCTATCAGATGCCATGGTGTAAGTAAACTGTAAAGCAAGAGCGAGGGCGAGAACGCAAAGAAGAAAAAGTGCCAAAGAGTTTAGACACCACAATGCGAAGACAAGTGGAAACTTGAAGCGAACAGAGTGACTGTGTTCGTAGGCGCTTGCTAATGCTCCACCAGAACCGCAACTACTTACTCACCAATTCAATTCTTTCCTGCACCTCAGACAAAGGGCCCTACGCCAACCGCTATCCATGGCATCTCTTACAACAAGTTCGAGTTCATTATCAAGTCACCAAGTCATACCCCCCCAAGTAGCGATTCATAGCCTAAGGATTCCATTCAGGCTTGACCGCTGAACATGATGCATCTGGAAACTGTACCCTTGGTTCCTGGTAAAATATCCTAGACTCGGGACGGCGATGAGACGAAAAGACGAAAAGCTCGTAGATATGTTTGATATGTTTGTTTTTGTGAACAAAACAAGGGCCATCAGATGGCCCTATAAACATTGCAAAGTACATCACTCCTATTGAATCTCCGCCGGGCAATGACGACTACAATTTACCAATAGGAGGTTTTGACGTGAGGACGAAGGAGGTGAACGTTGGAACATAAGTACCCTCCCTATCTTCTGCAAGCTAAGCAAACGCCCCAGAATTCAAGGGAACGAAAAAGGTATCCCACCCTTGGAACATCTCACATCTCACTCCCATCCAACCATCAAATCACACAAAAATCTATTTATATAAAAGAAGAAAAAAAAGTAATACACACTGACAAAAAACACAGTTACAAGTAACCAAAACTCTAAACTAAGAACTACAGTCCAGGTGAGAGAGAAAGAGAGATTCAGAAACTTCAATCAAGCCACCGTCATCTTCTTGCGCAACTGGTCCTTGAGCGTTTCACCATCCTGTGCAAACTTCTTAATACCTTCATGCAGCTTATCAAAGGCCATCTGGTCCTCAAGAAGAGCCCAGCGGAACTCGGCCTCATTATCGATAAAGGTCACTTTAGGAATCGGTTGCGCTTTGGCGGCTATCAGGACATGATGATGATGAGACAATCAATCACTCGGAAGATGCTGTTGTAGCTACACACCTTCACTGGCATCCAGCTTTTGAGGAACAGGTTCCGCCGAGCCCCTGAGCTCTTCAAGAAGAGCAGGAGAGATGGTCAAAAAGTCAACCCCAGCAAGGGACTTGATCTCGCTCGTCTGATATGAACATGAGTCAGAGTACATTAAAGTAGCTGCAGAAGCTCACATTACGGAACGACGCGCCCATGACGATGGTCTTGTATCCATGCTGCTTATAATAATTGAAAATCTTCTTGACAGACTGCACACCAGGATCCTCATCGCCTTCATAATTCTTTCCAGTAGCTTTCTTGTACCAGTCGAGAATCTATTTTAAATTCATTCTATATCAGCCCGAAAACAAACACAATGCATGCACTCACTCGGCCAACGAAGGGGGAGATTAAGGTAACGCCAGCCTCAGCACAAGCAACAGCCTGTCCAAACCCAAAAAGCAAGGTAAGGTTACAATGAATGTTTTCATCCCTCTCCAATTCACGAGCAGCCTGAATACCCTCCCACGTCGAGGCAATCTTGATCAAAACACGGTCCCTGGAAATACCAAGGGATTCATAGAGAGCAATCAATTGTTTCGCCTGATAGTCCAAAAAGTCGATATGAGATCATCGTAGATAACGATCGAGATGGAAACATTACCTTGGCTTTGGTAGCCTCCTTGTCAAAGGAAAGACGAGCATCTACTTCCGTAGAAACACGACCAGGAATGATGGCAAGGATCTCCTTGCCGAATTCAACGAGCTAGAACGAGGTAAAACAATAAGTGATCGGGGAACAAAAAAAAAAAGCCGAATAATTCTACACACAAGTCTATCAACAGCATGGTTGACTCGAGCATCGAGATCGCCACCCTTAGCTTTCGCATAGTCGATAGCAGTATCGATCAAACGCGCATAGCCAGCTTTGCCAGCCACAGCCAAGATCAACGAGGGATTGGTCGTAGCATCCTACATAGAAAAAAAAGACTGAGTACCCTACTAGATACCGTCCATCGCACGTCCTCACTTGGGGTTTGTACACATCAATGGCTGAAACAACGGTCAGCGTCGGAAACAGAGAGGGCACGAGCACACGATGACTAGCTTACTTTCGAAATCGCCCGAGTCAGAGACAACGGTGGTACCGGTTTGCTTCAGTTGGTCAAGAGAAGTAGTCATGACGGGGCAAGGATAAACGAAAAATACGGGCGGGGGGAGTCAGATTAATATATCAGATGATGAGGGATCAGTCACGTGCCGATGACCCGTAGTACCGCTTATCATTCTCGACTTATCGACCGCGGATTGAGGCTTTCCAACTTTTGGAATTGGGTGATGTCCGCGGTGAAAATGCAATGCCCTCGCTACTGCCAGACTGCATGCGAGTTCCGTCTCGAGTCCTCTGTTGTCTCAGTTCTTAGGATCCTAACTGCTCTGTCCTCGGCTAATTTTCTTGCTCCTTCTCTATTTGTGCTTATAAAGTATCTTGATTTGTCTGTTCTGCCACCTTCTTTCTTCACATTACTAAAATGTGTCAAATCTTTTTAGCAATGGTGTCTAGGGACCAGAGTTTTTCATCAAATCTTGGACACACGCATGCTCGCTTGCTTATACGAACGTTTTTGTCATGACCAATGACACTATCACCATGACACAATCCAGTCATCCAATCACCTGACCCTGGAAAGCCCTGGAAAACACCCACCTCAAAATGGTCATTCCCGACCACCTCGATGACAAACTATCAAATCACCTAATTGATTCCAATTCTCTATATATAACCTGATTTCATGTATATATATACCAGGCCCCTCCATCTCTCGAATGTGCAGACCTCGCTCGAACCATCTATCCAACCTCAACCTCACCCTCACACTTGCATTCGTGATTTCGACGCTTGCTTCTCTCCTCGTCTTTCATCACTTCCCCTCGCATTTCCTCAGTCGTCTATCCATCCCCGTTCGTTTTCATTCCACCACAAAGACCACTATGAATCCGATGAAATTCGTATTACGGTCGAGTGACCAACGTGGACATGCCGATCACGGCTGGCTCAAGACATTCCACACTTTTTCTTTCGCAACGTGAGTCTCCAATACCCAATGCGCCAGCATCACGGAAGGAATAACTTCTTTTTGCAACAGGTATCAAAACTCAGAACACGATCAATTCGGCCATCTTCGCGTCATAAACGAAGACCGCGTAGCCCCCCACACCGGCTTCGGCACCCACTCTCATCGCGAATTCGAAATCTTCTCTTACATCGTCACTGGAGAACTCGAACAATACGTTCTCCTCCCTCTTTCCTTGCTTCTTCTTCCTCTTTCTAACGAACAACGATCAACAGTAAAGACTCCATGGGCAACCTCGAAATCCTCAAACGAGGCGACCTCCAAATGACATCCGCCGGAACCGGCATCTCCCACTCCGAAAAATGCCACGGATCCAAAGAACCCGTCCACTTCCTCCAAATCTGGTCTTTCCCCAAAACATCCCGCCTCGAACCCAAGTACTTCACCCGTCATTTCACCGACGATGAAAAGCGGGGTGGGTGGGTCAAGATCGTGGCGCCCGTAGGCGAAAAGGGCGTGGAGCTGGTTCGGGAAGCGCAGGGTCCTGCACCTGTGCATAGCGATCTCACGCTGTACGCTACCCTCCTCGGCACCGGAAAGACACTGGAACGACCACTCCAAGGCAAGAAAGGCTACATCCACGTTATCCAAACGAGTGGATACAACCCACTCAAATCGCAAGGGGCCACCGTCCGCATCCGCGGTCCAGGGACTGAGCAAATGGAGTTGAAGGAGGGTGACGGAGCGTATATTTTCGTAGGGGAGAAGGGTAACGCGCTCACGGTTGAGAATGCGGGCGACGGGAACGAGACGGCTGAGGTTTTAGTTTTTGATCTGGATTGAATGTACTATATCAGATACGTCGACGCTGTGGATACCACAGGCGTCAATGATATTTTTTCTTAATGGGTCGATACCATAGGGTGGGGACATCTGTGCACTCGTTACGATGGGTCGCAGACATAACGGAGCGGACGTTCGGATCTGCTGAGTTATGCTGTTGATGATGGGAGAGATTTTATCGACGGGGATGGTATCGGCTTTTGTGATGACGGATTGGAGGGTCCAAGGTTGATTTGGACAGGCCATCATCAGACGAGAGAGATGAGCCAACATCTCGTTGTCATAGCCATTGAGACCGTGTTTAGCGTTGAAGAGGATATACACACGACAAAGTCTAGAAAGAGCGTTCAGAAAGAGAAGAGTGCGGAATAGGAGCTCACTGTTTTCTTGACTTGAAATACTCATCTAGCATGTGCCCCCATTCAGGTCTACCTCTCCTGCCGTAACCAGGCGCATCGACGAGAACGAGGGTCCCACCAGGCTGAGCGCCGACGCGGTAAAAGTTCAATTGTCGTGTGTGACCCTTGGGTTCATTTTAGGGAAATCCGAGAAGACAATTGAAGAACGGACTGCTTTTTTGCTGATGCGGAGGAGAGACTTTCGGCCGAGAACAGCATTCAGAAGAGAAGATTTGCCGACGTTTGCACGGCCTTTGCCCCGTTTAGTACCTGGCTTTTCGTCTAGAAAATACAATACCTGTAACGATGACCTAGGTAGTTGAGTGAACGAGCACGAACAGAGGGAATAGAAATACCTCTGGCAAAGTCAGAGCAGGAAAATGAGCAGCAGAGGCAGCCCCAGCGACGAAACAGGCAAAGTTCGAGAACATGAGTGGCTGACGAAAAAGGAGACGGAGAAAAGCGGAGAAAAAAGTGAAATTGAAAGTGGAGAAAACCGGGATAATAGGGTTAATTGGAATCTGCCATGAAGGGCTGTCTCAAGCAGAGCTCGCGTGCCCCCTCTCCCGTCAAGCACGTCGCCTTTGGCAGCGACGGCTCTGAGGAGATCTATGTCGCTGACGAGTGGGATCGCACTCCCACAGAGCCTGCACGCCATCTGTCCTACCAGTCAGTGTCCTCGACCTCCAGAGTCTATTTTATTGACGATGTGCAGGGATATTCTAGAACTGAAAGAAATCCAGCGTTCGCTGCCGCATGCTGAGCAGCCAGCAGACCTCATCAAACCCTCCTCCCACTATCTCTCCACCGTCCCCATCGGCCTCTTGCCTCTCCTCCCCACTCCAGACCCTAACCCCATCGTCAAACCCTCCTCTCCCGTCGTCCCTTCTTCCTCCTCTCGTACCCATCCCACCCCCAAAAACCCCCGCTTTTCGTTCTTGCCTCTGCTCCCTCGCTCCCCCTCTCCCTCTCCTCCTCCCTCTCCACCCGATACCCCCACACTCACCAACGACAGCAGCCCACGCTCCACCGCTTCCTCCTCCTCTCCAGAACCCTCCTTTCTCCAGCTTCCTCCGTCTTGTGCTCACGGCAGATTCTGCCGACCCGGCTTTGGCGCTTCTGCTTCTCCTTTCCCGACTACACCACCACCGCCTACTCCCAAGAATGTCATTGTCATCAACGGTATCGAGATTGATCTCGACGACGACCATGATCCGGCTGAAGCCCCTTCAATACTTCACCCTCTCGAGCGTCCTACAACGCCTACTCAGAAATCATCGGGTGCTCTTGCGCTACACACTCTTCTGGTGCCTTCCGCTTGAAATCATTCTCACTCTCTCGCATTGCATTGCATTAGAGTTATCCTCAACCCTTTTGGATTAATGACTGTTTTTTTCCTGCTTTTAGAGAAATATATACTCCTTGCGTCGTGCTTATTATTCTTATTTATCCTTTGTAATCATATAGTGAAACTAACATTAGCTTGTTCTCATTTAGGTAGATTCATAATCAGGAGAAAAACATTTGATGTTCGATCGATCCAAAATGGGAAAGCGCACAGGAGAGTCAGAGTGAAACTAACATTAGCTTGTTCTCATTTAGATAAATTCTTAATCAGGAGAAAAACAGTTGATGTTCGATCAATCTAAAATTGGAGCGACCCACTGTCCATATGTAATTGCCAAGTGACCATCCCAACCCGTCTTACTTGGATTGGATTGATTTCTTTAGCGCTCCAAAGACATTCAGTGGCTGAACTTATGGACCTGGGCATCGGGTACTGCAGACCGAAGTAATACTTGGACCGGTGTATCGGATGATCACGACAGACAACCATTACTACCGGCACCGCTTCATTAATCCACGGTAAAGTACTACAAATAGAGATCACGCACAACTGATCCAGACATAAGAGCTGTTGCTTGAACAGCTGTCTGTTAGACTAGGACAAAGTGTTTGATCACCATGCAATCACCAGTTTAGATGCAATCGTTCAGAATGCGAGCTCAGGTTTCGAAAGAACCTCTTCCTAAATTCCCCAACCAGAGCGCGATTCAGAATAGCTCTAGCAGAGCAAAACCGATATAGTAATAGCTAAATTAATCAGGTATCTATTTCTTTAAAAACACATACACAAATCTAACCTCTATTCCGTTTCCGTGTAGGACTTTGGCTGCCCCGAGCCTCTCTCACCCTCTTAGTCGCACCACCCCGCAATGGACTTTTCGACATACTATACCAAGGCGACACCGTCGTAAAACTATTATTCAAAAACTGCACCTTGGTATTATCCACCGCATCTCGCATCGCTCGAGCAGGAGGTGTCAACGGGACTTCTTCTACAACTTCTTCTTCTTCCATCAACCTCAACGGCGGTGTCATCGTCATCATTCCTTCGACAGAAAGACAATCTAAAATCCGTCGGTACCCAGCCTGCACACGACCCCAATATTCCGGCTTCTTGGTATAGATCCGAAGAAGGACTTCTGCAAAACATTCAGGCTGAAGGGTGGAATAATCTCCCTTCTCCGCACTCCGACAACCTGAAAAAAACCATTCTTTTCAATGATGAGGTAAATGCAAACACAACAACACCTACTCAGAGGATCCTGCTTCGAATAAAACTTGACAAATCGCAGTGGATTCAAATCTTTCATCCCATAATGCATCGTGCAAAAATCAACGATCACATCGTCCTTTTCGAGCTCTGAAGCGACATCATCGGGTACAGGATCAACAGCCTGTCGCTTCACTTCCTCCCAGATATTCTTGCTCGTGACATGAGTGCGAAAAACATTCCGAAAAGGCCATTCGATAACTTTATAGTCAACCATCTTGTAGAGATCGCGATCCCGAATGCGAAGCACGATGGCACGAGATTCGGCTAGTTCCTGCTCATCATACACGAAATTAAGGTAATCCAGAGAGAGAAAATGACCAGACTCAACTGTTGCAGTGGACGACTCGATCGTGTTCAGGATACTATCGTTCAGGAGTATGAACTTTTCCGGGTCAAAGACGCGTTCCGCGATTCGCAAGTAAGGCTCAGCCGTCAAAAGAGCATCGATGATCATATATTCAACCGCTTTTGCTGTGGAGAAGAAAAAAACTCCCAGTTTAGCTCTAGATGACGAGTATCGAACGGCAACGGCCTCACCAGCCTTATGGTTGTAGATCATCTTATGCAGTTTAAATCGCGTTGCACAGATCTCGTATAGTTGATTGGCATCTTTAATGTCATAACAAATTTGCTCTTGGATGACGCGAGCTGAGTTGACGATACTGACAAGTTGTGTGAACAAGAAAAAAAAGGAAACAATGATACAAAAGAACAAGTTACCGATTCGAGTCGATCCGGATTGGCTCCCCGATGAGCTGTGAGTCTCGTTGAATGTAATCAAACCTGGAGGTTGGAACATTGAAAAAAAAAATCGGTTTCGGAATAGATGTTTAGAAACCCTCACTTGTCAACGTCCAACCCGTTACGTTTGTTTGCCACGATATCAAACAGGAATTTCTTTTCGTCGGGACTTGGAGATTTTTTTTTTCAGTCAGCTAAAGATCTCAAGGTTAAGAAAATAATTCTCAACTGACCTGCACTTTGAAGGATCACCTGCAATGAGAGCTTTAATGAAGCTTTGGTCCTTGGCCGTAATCGGGATCCCATACTCGGCAATCATATGATCTAGCATCATTTCCGAGCCTTGCTCGTGTTGCCATGTCGTACCAGGCCTAACGAAAGAGGAAGAAGTTAATCCATCGTTTTTGAATGTCCAAGTAAAATTCACAAACAACGCTCTCGGGATAAACATGCCATCCCAGACATGAGACCAGGGCCCATGTCCAAGATCATGACACAATCCTGCGATCTCGACACAATCAACATCACGGTCTGTGATAGCAAGTTCTCGCTGATTGCTCTGCAAACGAGAAGCGAGAAGTCGGGACAGGTGCGCGACGCCTGGATCACAAGGCCGTGAATGGTATGTGAGGATGAATGTCATCGTACTACGATACCTAAGGAATGCTCGAAACGGGTGTGCGTGGCGCCTGGCCATACGAAATGAGACGTTCCCAGCTGTTTAACATCGCGAAGCCGCTGAAAATGTCGTCTGTCGCACCACACACCAAACAGACCACACATGCGTATAAATATATATTAATAAATTAGACCAAAAGAGAACCGTCACAAAATGCGCCCCATACGTGTCTATGAATTTGCTGAGAAGCATGTGTACTGGAACTTAGAGTGCTCATATGTCATCAATACCGAAAAAACCAATCGCAGTAAGAAAAATAAAAAAAACAAACATACTATAGTCATGTATCGGATCTTTTATAGAACGGACGAGGACTCGACGGTGAGCTTCGATAGCGTCTATTGAGAGGCTGCGTTCGACGAAGCCTTCATCGTCACATGCACCATATTCCATCATGTCAGCGTGGTGGGTTCGTGGGAGAGAGACAGAGAGAGGTTGATATTCAAAGATGGAGAAAATGCACCATCAAAGACAAACAATGTTCTCAGGCGGGTGCGCGTAACAAAAAAAGAAGCTATTTATAACTTGGCATGTCGCTCCACGATGGCTGTCAATATTTCATAAACAAGAATTCCTAGTTTATTTGGAATTTCCTGGGGTATCTGGTATATTGATTTAACAAAAAGGTTTTTTTGTTCAGTGAGGAAGCTGGGCTTGAATTGATGGGAAAGCATTTACCAAATGTCCGACTCCTGGTATTGTTTTCACGGATGCGAATGTCCGACCCGAGGCAGGATCGAGCAATTTTTCATGGATGACCCTTGGACTACCCAATCGGTTTTTTTTTAATGATAAGCATTTTTTTAATAAGAGAAAAAGGGCGTCTTACGTGAAGTCATTGACTAATCCAAGTACAAGATGGATAGGGAGGATAGGACAGAGACGCGTTAGCTCCTGCACAGGTTGTATAGCACCTGGAACATCTAGGTACATTACCTAGGTAACTATAAGTGACAGGTATACCGAATCGATAGCCGAATGATACACAACTTGCTCCTGCTGAGGGGTACAAGCAAGTCTAACAGCGTTGCCTGAAGGGGACTCCACGATCGCATGATCCTGTTCCAAAACAGTTAAAAAAATGCTATTAACAGTCATGGATGCTGAGTAAATAGAAACCACAAACCACAAAGGCCTTCAATACTCGTTCATCCCATGCCATCACACCCGGTCTCGTCTTCAAGTACAAGAGCGCTGCCTCACGATCAGGCCACTCAATGATCCTCCTCTTGGCATTTTGCACGAGTTTGGCTCTCAACGGATCCAGATCATGGCCATCTCCTGTGCTGACGATGGGCTCCACGATGATGAGTGACAAGAACGGAAAATTCGGTTGCAGTCTTTGCAACAGCAATCTGCCAAAAAGTGATTTGTCGAGCAGTAATGATGGGCAGGTTTTCCCCCGCCCCCCTACAAACTCACAGTGTATTTGCGCCTAGAGAATGTCCCAATCCAACCAACTTCCTCTTACTGAAATAAATCCCAAATATCTTCGGTGCGTTCTGCAAGAAACGATGAACTGCCATCGCGTAGTGTTCACAGCCGCCTTGTCCGATGTCACCCCCACCAACCAGATCAGTTGTTAATCAGTGCAAGTACTCACAATCGGGTGCAAATGCTTCCCTCTCCAGTACCTCCCGATTCAATACCCCCGCATGACCATGATTGGGGCAATCGACTGCCCAAACTTCTCGAATCTTCACTCTTGTCGAGTTGTTCCTTTCCTCCAAAACTTGAAAGAGGGCTTCCAACGTCGGTTCCCATACCTCTTTGGAAAAGCTCGTCGAATGAAGGGCGAGCAACGTGATAGCATCCGCATCATTCTGAAAGGCCTTCTTCTTCTCCGACGCTCGCACGCGGTACCTCTTGGCTGTAATAAACAAAGAATAATATCCTGTCCTCCGCTCACCCCTACCCGAAGCCGGTATATCAGGTGGCAGTACAAACGACTCTGCAAGTAGTTTTATCGCGACCATGATGAGTGGCACAAACCAATGGCTGAACAAAAGGTGCCGGCAAAGTCGAGATGCCAACGGTGCTCAGGGTACTTGTGTGTGAAGTGAAATTCCAAAGACGACTCAAAAGGGCAACTGTGTTGATAGATTATGGAGTAGAAACTCTCCTTCACGAAATACATGCCCTCTAAACTCCACGTTCTGACAGATCTATATTGTCTTTGAGAGGCTTCCAGCCAAAAAGAAGTTTCAAAAAAGGTGGGCGTGTGTATATTTGGTCTCATATAATATGACATATTTACAAGCGAAATTAGTACCAGAGGGATAAGAAAAATGATCAGAAGGCCAGAGTCTGGCCAGCTGAGGCAGTCACAGAAGATCGGACACTGCCTACTGCAAGGAGAGTGTAGGAGTATGGAGCCTGAGTGAAGTTTCCGACGGGTGCAGTGTTGGAGGCACCTCCAAAGTCGTTGCCGCGAGCGACTGCGAAGCCCTCATCAGTGTCATAGAGGGGCTTGTTGGTACCTGTAGAACAAATTATATGTATACATTCGAGGGAACCAGTCCAACATACCAGTCCAAACGTTATTCTCAACGAGGAGTTGAGCACCGTCACGAGTGTTAATACCATCGTTGTTGTCATCAAAGACACTGTTGAAGATGTGCCCGTGGCCGAAGCGGAAGGAAGGAGTACGAGAGTTGAGGTCGGACCACCAATTGTTGGCATAGGTTACAGTGATGGCTACATCTTGAGCTCCATTGCTGTCGGAATGCCCAACAAGAGAAGCCTTCCAGTGAGTGTAGAGCTTGCTATTAGTGACCGTGACACCAGTACAACCGTGGGTGATGTCGAGAAGACCATCATAGCTGGTTTCATGAATTAATAGTGATTCATCAACCCAATGGCCGAATTAGAGCTTACAAGTCTTTGTCATGATCCCTGTCACTGGAGAGGTCGCAATGGTCAACCCAAACCTGGTTTGCAGCCTGGATACCAATGTTATCCCCAGGGGCAAGAACCTTAGCAATCTTGACGTTGCGAATGATAACATTATTTTCATTGAGAACACGAAGACCAATACCCGTGAGAGCTAGGGGATAGGTCAGCAGTATGTCTCATAAAACTGAACAATAGAGCTCACATGAGCCTTGCTTGCCGATGACTGATGTGTTGGAGCCAATCTTCACAACAGCATCTCCAGTTAAGTTACCTAACCAGATTGAGTAACGCTGTCGATGAAGACATGAGAATACACCATACCGTCAATGATGACGATCTTCTTATCGTCACCCTGCACAGCGGCAGTGAGGGCGTCGAGGGTGGTCACGGTTGTCTGAGTTCCACCTGAACCACCAGTTGTTCTAGAGATGTATTTGGTAGCTGAACCGCAGATATTTGAATGACCTACCCCCCATTGAGGGTTGCATAGCCAAGGTCAGCAACGTCGTTCACTGAAGCACGCTTTTGTATGATGCCAGCCTATCAAGTATTCAACGTAAATATGGGTTCAGATTTGAAAAGAGAACGCAGTTACCGAGGCAAGCTGGATGGTTGCAAAGGCGACTGTACAGGCAAAGAACTTCATATTGTTCGAGGCAGAGACAGGTAAAGAGCTCAAAAGTGGAGGTGAGTCCTGACTCTAGAGCGTGAAGCGTAGCCCCCTTTATAGTCCTTGGCGTAGCATCTCTATAATACGAAAAAAAATGGGTTAAATCTAAACCATCCTATGTCAGCTCAATTGAAAACGGACTTTCTCATCGACGCCTTCTGAACAAACAGTGGGAGACTGCACCAACACTCACTGGAATTATCCAAGCGGACCGTCCGGCCCTCTTCGGTCCTCTCTCGAATTGAAAAGGTCTCAACATCTGGGCACATGGAATAAGGCGGCCGAATACAACCATCAGCTATTGCCCAAGTAACGAACACCTAGTTTTTGACACACCTGTCATGAGGTAAGTCATTTCGCCGTTCAGTGACTGCGGAGAAATTAGATTTCTCCTGGGTCTAATAAGGGGTTATGAGAAAGAGATTCTATTTTCTTCAATAAACGTCGATGAACCTCGCGGTTGTTTCGTTCGCGCCTGGTTGTATGTGCCTGAGCTCATCAAGAAAATAGCGACTCAATCCCCACTCTGAAGTGATTAGAATGAGGTTACTTGTACTTCATGGTGTGGACCTATATCACGCTATAGTCTTGATAGCTTCCATCATTTGAAAACACCAACCAGAGGTGTGATATGTAGAGGTCCACCGGACCGTGTTTCTTCCTTCCTTTCCGGTTAACCGTTCATCTATCCAAAGTGGTGTAGCAGAGCACAAGTCGTTCTTCGGCAGAAGACCTCAAATGATAGAAAACAGCCTCAACATCGAGCTGCCAAGGGGGATCGGTTCCAAGTAACGCGGGAGCAGCTCCTGAGAACATTGTAGTTCCTGTGTTCTGATAAGTATCTGAGTTGGTAAAACCGAGGATGATCCAATGTATTCAGGGTCATCTTATATGTCATCACGTGACAATGACAACAAAAAGTCACTGACAAAAAGTGAGATAGAAAAAAATGAAACAACTCGCCATTCTTATTCTTGATGACCATTAAAAGCTGGTGTCAATTCGATGAGAGATGATTGGAAGTTAGACAAATCATATGTTTCTTTCCGTGTCATCTCAACGAAGATCAATCACTGCCAACGTCGTCATAACCCAGATTTTCAGAGGGTTGGATGAAAAGAAGTCAAACAAACATTGATCCAATAATTTCTCCGTTGTCACAGTGCTGTGGAATACCTCCGCGAAAGCTAAGACTTTGCTCTCGCGCTTTTTTATCATAAGCTTCAACCGGGCCGCCGGTCTCGTTTGTTCACCCGGCGCGAGTCCAGTGTTCGATACACCCTGATATTGTGTAAACAACCTCAGTTTGCAACAAGAATCCCATCAGCTGTTCAGTTAAGAGGCCCGAGGAACGTCCGTGGAAAACGGAAGAGTGTCCAAATCTAGGGATGCATTCACATATCCAAAATTCACGTACGGAAGTTATGTATTGCTTTAAGAGATTTTGATAAAAGTCATCCAACCCGATGGTACCAAGAAAACCGGTTTCTGAGACTAGGATCCCATCATCACGTCCATCTCAGACACGTCGCCATCAGCTTTGCTGGAGAAAACTTCTGACCCTGACGCCAGGGAATCGATCAACAATGCCAATCTTCCCGTCCCAAGGTTAGGCTCCTAGCATTATTTAATCCAACTTGCCAAGGTTTGCACTTGGATTCGTACCTTTCGAAGTTCCTCGAGGTCGTCCTGGAAACCGTCTGCAACTGACGACATCCAGAATTTACGGAACTTGTCCTTCATCTCTTTCTCTTTCTCTTCTGCGCTAGCATCACCTTGAGGTGGCAGAAAGGAAGGTATTTTGGCGGGTGGTGGAGACGATGATGGTGATCTGTGCAGCTTGCTGGGTTTTTGCAATGGAATGGGTCCAGGTTCGGGTAACCCATCTTTTAAAGGTTCTACTATGCTCGAGCTTGAATCTGAAGTGTCTGAATCTGAATCTGACTCTGACTCTGAAGTCACTGCAGGCTTTGGGGTCTCTGGAACCTTCCTGACAGTCTCAGGGGATGATTTCTCTTCTTCCGAAGAAGATGATTCCGAGCTTGAAGAAGAGCTTGATGACGAGATTGCGCGTCTTTTGCGTTTCCTTGTCCGCTTTCTAGGTGCAGGATTCGTAGATTTAGCTGGCGGCATTGGAAAAAGCTGGGTCCTGGTTTGGAAAACCCCAACCCAAATTTAGGACCATGTTGAAATTTGTCTTTTTTGAAGTTAATATTTACTTGAATGAGATAAGACTTCGACAAAATTGAGATTGCCATTCCTGCAAAGTCTCAGCGTAGTATTCACCATGTAGGACAGTGGCCATATATTTGGCCTTGTTAGTCTACTCAGCTAATGAAGAATAGCCGCCTCGCAAATACATTATCAATATGTTCAATCCAAGGCAATACGGAATTGCTCCCCTGGTGGCTATACGGCATCATCAAGAAGATTTACAGTGCAATGAATCTACCAGCAATCTTCGGAGGCCAGTATTTCCACCAAAAGTAGCACCGACGAAACCAAAATCGAATCGTCTTTCAAGCTCGAGGCCCGTTGGTTCTATTCGTCCATCAGACGGCAAGCAAAATAAATTCAAGAAATACATTACTACATTACTTACCTTTTCTTGACAGGGTCGCACAGGGGTCTACGAACATCCAGAAATTCCAAATTTTCAAACACTCATGCCCATGCATCATGTCACTATACTCCCCGGGCTTCTGGTCATCTGAAGCCAATTTCTTGCCCAGATAATCTACCTTCTGAACGCATTGGATCCAATCGATGTAACCTCTTACAACAACAGCCTTCTTCTGCATCTACCTACAATGACCAAGATAGACGGCCTGAAAACAAACAGAGGGTCAAACTTGGACATTCTAGAGATGATAACCTCTGCTCTTCCTTTGCTCGTTCCCAAACTCATGCTTTTCCGGAGGAAAGCTTAGATCCCAAGCCTCAGTCATCCGAAACCTCAAGACCGCTCTCTGCCTCAAAATCACCATCTTGCGTTTCCGTTATTGGGGAACTCAACGACAGCGAAAATGTGACTCAGGCACATCCTTTACCCTCCAGCGAACTCACGACTTTGCCTAACCTTACCTCGAATCGGGCCGTCGCCACTTTCGCAGCTCCGGCGGATAGCAATGTCTCTTCATCTCTCCTCATTGAAAAACCGTTTCGATTGCCCAGTGAGCCTCGTACTTCGCTCTCCACAGATAGTCACGTGTATCCAGCGAGACAGAAGCCCTCGCCATTCCCCTCGCTCCCCAGATCGTCACCCTCGACGGTTCCTACCTCATCAGTTGAAACAGATTTTCCTAAATCTAGGCGTGTGCCACCTTCGACAAAAATGAAATCTAAAATGCCTTTACTGCCTCACGAACCTGCCAATTTATTCAAGACAAATGCTTCTAAGCATCCATCCTCATCCACCAAAGCAAACGTTGCGAGATCCTCGCCACTGCGAAGACCTCCCATCCCATCTTCTTCTCAATTTCAAAGATCGGCTCAACAAAACCGTTATCATAAACATGCCCAATTACGTTCGCTACTTCCCAAATGTGTGGCTTGGTCAGATGAACCTTCATCTGTACCTGGAAATCCTCGACTTCCGCTACGACGAGCTCAACGTTCGCGGCCAAATTCCAGAAGACACAGCCATGGTACCATCTATCCAGGGCAGGCGCAAAGGCCTACAATTATTCAACCGTCGCTTTCTCGCCCTCAACCAACCTCAGTATCTACGCTCCCACCAAACCCGAAGTCCCCTGTTCATTCCCAAGACCCGATCATTACACCGTCGTGCGAACAGAAGATTAATATTCTTCACCTTCCACCTCCGAAATTAACTCCATCTCAACCAGTGCATCTGTTAACCGAATTGCCCTCTCCAGCAGAACCCCCAACCTCGTTTCATGCACCAGTTAAGGACAAAGAAATGAAGGCAGACGAAATCTCCCCGCTTAACTCCATTATATCTCCTAATATCAAGCCTACGTCCTCGTCTGATGTTACCATGAATGACGACGAAAATACTGATGATGCGTCGTCTGTCGCCCTGAAGCAGCCTACATTGGGCGTGCCTAATGCTGATAGGAGCTTGTCGCATGAGTGTTCTCAAGACAGCCTTCTCTATAGTTCTCGTATCCCCACAGCTGGGATCAAGAGTGAAGAGACGGCATGTGTTCTTCCACTGTCTTTCGAAGCACCTCCGCATTGTTCTCAGCCCAAAGTTTCGATCGCTCATGTCAAAGATGAACCCGCAGAGATTAGTTTATCTGACATCTTTCAGAATGAAGATTTGTCTCCGTCGTCTGACAGAAAGGGAGCTGATGTTCAAGTGAAACAAGAGGTAATCGAAATTCCTGAATGTATTCCCTATCAACGGAAACTTGTCACCGAACTGTGCTCTTTCTACCCGATACCTGACAACTGCCGCAAGTTTTTTCCTAGATATCGGGAAAACCGATTTGCATTCTTTAAGAAGGAATACAGGAAATTGCAGAATCTCGGTCTGAGGAAGCAGAGAGTCGTATTTCGGTGTGTTCTGATCAATTCATGATTTAACAGGTGTAATAGTTTTCTGGTAGGGACGACGGAATGGCTATTGAGTGGTATGTTACCTTGGGAAACCTTGCTATTTCTGATCGTTTTGTGTAGGTCTAGCCCTGTTCCTGTTTGGTCAGACACCCTACTTCCTGAGGTATTTATCCTGATTTTAGAATCACCCCTGTTTCGCTGACATCGAGGCTGACAGTCCGCGGTATGAAGCATAGACTTAACCGCGCAGATCCCCATGTTTACTTGATTCGGAAATTTTCTGAGAATGGCTGCGGGAACTACCAGAGATCAAATGGCAATTCCCCTTTCCACGATGCTGTGAGTGGTTAAACCATAAACATACCTTAGTGGTGGTTCTCTGCGCATGCAGAGACCAATGAAGGATAGTTGGTAGCGAGTACTTTGGCATCGAGTACATTTCGCTCGATAACTGTAGGCTCGACACCTCGAATCCTTGCTCTCGTATAGGGCAGGTAAAGGTTTGAGGTGTCTGGCAGTCTAAATGAATAATAGTGAATGTTCCTTATCGTATCTCAAAGGTTCTGGCAAATCACTGTGAGAGAACGCATGGTTGTACTTATCGATCTGGTGGTCTGTTTAGAACTTCATTTCTCGTTTGTTGCACTTCTCTGTTGTTTCATGGATACATGATGTTCTTGGACAAATGACATCTCATTTGTTTGTTATGTGCGAACATGGGACTGAGAGTTAACTCAGGGGGGACCCCCACGAGCAATGTAATGACCTCGAGGGGACCTCACTGCAACCATAATTAAACCATAATTAAACCAACAATGGCTACTCAACTTCCGCAGAAGTATGTATAATTAGGCCCTTCACACCGAGATCGTGGAGATTCTTGGTATCAAGATGAATCAGTTCCTGATTATGATCAGGAGTTATTCCAGTCCATCGGCTGGGGATATGGGATGTGAAAAGCGCATAGGATTTGCTGAGCTTGTTGATATCGGTCCGAGTGAGTTCTTTTATAAGTCAGCGAGAACTAATTTCAAAATTCTCTCAGGTACGTCATAACGACTTATCTACCTTTGCAATATCAAACTACCATCTCATGAATGCTCTTCGAGGAAATCTGTGTCAACGTTCTACACATGTCGTGATTAAACCGCTCTTGCAGTAATCATATTTTCGCAGTCCCCACCGCCCATAATTGGTGAAAAAGAGTGATGAGCCGTTGTTTGCAGATTTTGTTTTGTACCTCAGTTAAAACCGAACACCTTGCACTTCCTCATACGATCGGTTTCTCATGTTGCGGTGATATGATCTAGAATATTAGTTGTGTTCGATTTCAGATAGAGAATGAGGATTCATGTCATGAACAGCCTCGTCATCGTCCTTGGTACAAGGTGTTGTTGAGTGGAACTGGCTCACTCGACACGAGGTCATTTTCTACTATGGGGTTTTATTATGTATTATATGCCGACTTACCACATCTGAGACATTCTGTTAGCATAAATAGGTAGAAAACTGTAGAATTACCCACCTTTTGTAGCACGAAGCCAACCATCATTTGCTTATCACAATCAAACTGTGCTTATCACAAGACAAGGCACCAGTGAAACTCATCCAAACTCCTCAATTGACTGAGATTCATCCATGTGTGTGAAAAAGTTCCAGAAGATCCCAAAAATGTGTGTGCCTTCCATCCATCTATGAGTAAATCAAACTAAATTAGTAGACATACCACTGGTCCATGTTAACGTATTGGAATTAATTGAAGGATCATTACGAGATATCTACGTCTAAGACTCATAATATGATCTTGTGCTTGACTGGTCCACTGAATTGATGCTGGAAAGAAGAAATGAAGTATAATCATTTGAAACTAATATCTTCATGCCCGGGGGTCGAATCGATTGGCCTACTTGGATCCATTGCCAAGATAAACAGCCAAGCTAATTGACTGACTGTCATTGGTACTGTAGTTGGTTTTGACAGTATGTTATGTTCTTTCAGCGTTTACTACGAAAAAATAGGCTCCATTACTACCTCTGAGAACGTGCCCGCGTGGACATCATGACTAGAATTAATATCAGGACAGTAGGTACATTTTGTCGGTGCCCTGACCCACTGAAGTTCGGTCAGGAGTTCAGTGGGTGAAACCCATAAGGCAACTTCATAGCGCTGAGCACTTTCTGACCGCCACTATTCTTATCAACCACAGTGGTTTTTAAATAGCTCCAGTGAATAAAATTCAAAATAGGATTATTGGACTGCAGAAATAATGTTCGAGGCATGGATTTAGATATTTTTTCCTGAGGTGGCAGTGTGAGAACTGGATCTCCCCCGTTCTTCGTGCGGTCTTCGTGCGTTGCCATGAGATGAAGGTGGCAATCTTTAGAATCTTCATCAACTGACCTACTCTTACCCGTCGGTACCGGGAGATATCGTTGAGAATTCACTTTATCTGAAGATAATGAACAGGTACCAGGAGACTATCACGAGTTACCAAAAAGGATTTATAACCTAAGGAGTTCAACAACTAAACTCCACCTTTAGTGAAAGAGTTGTCACTCAAGGATATGTAGTTACTGTGTCCACAGTATCTGCAACAGAATATATGAAGTTGACGATTGGAACTAACCGCTGTTGAAATCCAAAAAAAGTTAAATTCTGACGTTGATGAACTAAGGTTTTCCCTAGTCAATATTAATAGCACACAATCCCAGTATTCTCAAAATTAGTTTCCTCCCTCGCTGATGTATGCAGCGACAGTTGGATGTATTGGCTGCCATACTCAATCGCATACAGATGACATTGATCACTTGTGTAATTAGATCCCTGGACGCATGAGGAGTTTTGATAACATGGGTATGGACCTTAGAAATCATCTGGTTTCAACATGGATTTCTCTGGGATGAATTCAATGTAGAAATTACATTGCCTTACAGTTTTGTTAGAAGCGCCAACACTCACCAACCATCAAGACTAGGGTCACGGATTAAATCAAAGGATCTGGCAAGTCGTTAAGCTGACATGCTCATAAAGAATTAACGTTTGCAGATATACAATGCCCTGCTGGTGATTGGACCTAGAATCGCCTTATTCGCTGCCCTGATTTGCCTTTGTGAGTTTTGGGTCTAAAATAGCAGAGGGTAAATTATTGCACCTCACGTATGTTTATTCATAGGCCAGTCGAACATCCGCAAACCCCGTGAGTCAATCTATTAAAGGGCGCACGTCTTGAGTTAGTTAAATTAAATTTTCCCGTGCCTGTTCAACGCTTCATTACCAGTTTGCTGACGCCCGATTGGACAAATCTGAGAAGGTTAATGGACCGACGCAAAAAAAACCAGTGTATCATCCGTCACTGCAATCTTTACTTGATCACCAGGTATAGAGACGTGGAAAGTGCCAGGCTGTTGCTTGAGGTTGACTCAGTACTCATTATCCAGGATGTCTGAGTACTGGTTACTCATCTACAAGTATATTTGTCCCAACTTACGCTTGATGCATTGTGTTTTCCATGAATACCAGCAAGAAAAAGACACCCCTTTCATTCGTCTTGCATGATATTCATTTGGCTAGTTCCAGAAATGAATCATTTGATTTTCCAGCTTCAACTTGTCAGACAACTTGGAGTGCTGTCCTGAGCGATCTAGAAGTATATTCGGGTTGTGATTCTCAGAAGTTTTTTATGATTTATTTCTAGATCAAGGCTCGACCTTATGCAGGACGACTACAAATTCGTTTGACAGGACCAAGGAGCTACTTTTTCTACCTACTGGTGGCAGACAAGGCAGCTGATAAATTACAGGACTATACTCCTATAAGCAGACTAAAAAAAGCGGTCCAACCTACCCACTTGACCCACTTGGTGCGAATGTGCGCAAAAAATCTCGTTTTCTCGAAATCGGCAGCTTTCAAAGTAACTGCTCTTCAGGGATGACCAACAGATTCGGTCACTGACAGGTATTACACCCATGATAGTGCCCCATAATTCCTTGAACTTCAGTAAACATGAGAAATTCGATATTAAAAGAAGATCAAATACCTGGATTCGGCAATGTCATGGGAACACAGAAATCGAAGAATTTAATACTGAAGTTCCTGAGCCACCCCAGATTTAACACAAGCGATTTAGAGTCGTTGACAAGATACCAGTGCCACTCCCACACCAAAACGACCAGATTCAAGGTTTACTCCAAGGATCTCACATGGTATCTTTCATGGCCAACCCGTGATTTCTTATCGGTCATCACTTCGCACTGCACGTCATTATTCATGATACCGACCATTAATTCAGGTTGCACAAGACATGGCTTACTCTTAGTCGGATAGCTCTGCTCGCCTTCGCTATTCGCTTCGAAAATGTAAAAGAGGAGTATCAGATTCAGGAGCCGCGCCCAAAGCGTGGGTGATGCAGCTCCATTAGTCTGGGATCAATAAAATGAAACCTCCGACTTCATCTCGTCCGAATGTTCGAACGCTCGCACTCCATTCTATTGTAAAAAAATAGCTTCGTTGTTTCACAGATGATTGACAACGTGAGATATCTCACTCGTCTCCTTCTAGTATCTATTCTAACCCAGGCCAAAGTACACCCTGCAAAAACACTACCTAATCGTTGTACAATGTCTCTTGCAGTAGCCCCCTTAGATGTCACCATTCAATGCTCAGTGCTGAGGCTATCCCATCTACTAGTGAGAGTCAATTATCTATGGCTGATGTTACCATCAATGATATCCTCGGAGAAGACGAGATAAGGATGTGTAAAGAACTCAGGTGTGCATATATGATGTCGTCATGAACCAATACAGAGGTAAATTGGCGGCTGTCAGGTTCATGGTGCCGATGATCCGTTGCAAATGTTTCTTCCTCCCCAGTCCACATGCATCATGAGCCTATGTTTTTTTTATGTTTATCTTACATGTGATCTCGTCTAATATATTCAACGGTGATTGTTGTAGTGATGGAACCTAGTTTGACAGTTTCATGGGGCTAGATAGTGAGATCTGGATAGAGTTGTGTTTGGCAAGATGGTGAGTTACTATTATGTATGGATGTTTAGATAGTGGTAGTTGTGTTGTGTGGCTGGAATAGATTGGCAGTTAGTGAGAACATTAAATCTAACCAGTTGTTCATGCTCCATCCTTGACGGCCTTCATGGCTGTTGAGTCCACCAGATAAAGTATTTTTGGGATAGTACATATAAGGGCTGCCACGATGTAGTTACTTGAAACGGGACCAACGTTCTTGTCGTGAGTCCGTCAATGCTGAGAGAAAGCGATGACATGATAAGTCACTTTTTCTGAACTCGGATGCTAGCCCGACACGAGGCAGATGGTCTCCTAACTTCCGAGGAGCTAACCTACGGACGCAAATGCATCCACATTCAAAAAGTAGCTTTAAGGCTTGGCGACTATCGATAAGAAGAAAGTGAGATTTCGATGTGGCTGCATTCCACTACGCTAGGCGACTCGGCTCTCGAAGGACATAATTCTCCCGATTGTGGTTCCCATGGGCAATGGGTTAGTGTTAGTCTGGGATCAGCACTGTCTGGGAACTGGAGCACAGGTTTCTGCCGTCGTGCCGTTCCACAACGTGAAGCGGCCTGAGCTCCCGAGTAATGAAGAGCTTGATCTTCGGATGTTTTGTGTCCAGCGCTAGCGTGGGAAAATTAGACTGCTCAGTATTAGGAACTTATTTCTGGCTGTTACGATCATTTTCATTTTCTCCTTTGTCTAGTATTTTCGCAAGGGAACTTGAATCACTTTCAACTCCGCTGTGATTGGGAGACATGTTCTATTACTGAAATTTTACGGGTGATAAACTCATTGAGAAGAATGTCAACTGCATACGTCGTCTGTGTCTTTTCCCACCTGCTGATTACTTATCAAGTATACTTTGTCTGAGTGTGCCATCACCTACGTTACTCTTGTGTTTCAATTCTGAACTTTCCACGACTGTTATTACCCATATGAAATTGATCAAATAATGGAGCGTTGTCTTGGATGTAAGGGACAGGCTAGGGACTACCAACAGATCGCACAAGATGAATCCATTGGGATATTCATGTGTGCTACAGCAGCAAGCTTGTCAGTGAGAATGGTAACGAATGACCCTGCCAACAGAACGCATGATCGTGTTCAAGCATGATTCGGAATTGTTGTGGGATGCAAGGCGTGTCACATTTATTAATGGGTCTACTTTGTACTTCTATATCTGGTTGAACAAATAGTTAAATGAATATTGCAACTAAATCAGTGTTTAGATTGCATCGAGAACATGAATGTAAATTTAAAAAATCAAAAACTTCAATGGGAATGTTGTACTCATTGAATCAAGGATTAACCGACGGCGATTGATTCCTTTTCAGAAGACATACCATGAGGTGATCAAATTCCAATTCGAGTCAAACTTTCTGAAAGAACTTACGGTTTTACGGACACAAGAAGCTGTGGCAAAGACTAAGAAGTGGTGGGAGATGGTCAATAGAACCAATTCGGTGGTTGTTATGTTCTCTTGTCGGGAAGTTTACCAAGCCCCCGACAAAAGACCGTGGTTGCCTCTTGAACTCACGCACAGCCGTAAGTTCCGAAAAACCCTTGTAGATTAGTGAGAGGCGATAGGAAGGTGTGAAAGTAGGTGACAAATGGAAGAGCTATCGACTGGAAAGCACTAGGCAGTGGGTCGGCTCATTGCGCCGAATACAATCCGGCGCTTGAGATTCGGTTTTCGGCAGTGTGCTGTTGTATACCAGTATGTCAAGACGAATAACATGGTAAAACATAGTATGAATGAAGATCGCCCAATCCGGTACGGATCCAGTTCGTCGTCTGTAAGTAGCACAAAGACGGATTGAGTGGATAGAGGTACTCTGAGACTTCTGGGAAAATGTGATCCGATATGGTCGTCTGGGCAGGAGTAGGAACGGTGGCCTGACACATAAAACATAGATCCGACTTGTGGTTGTAGGTACTCAAGACGAGTCGTTGAGGACGATGCTGCAAAATTGGACTATCATTGCTCCACGTAAGACACACTCGGATGTAATGGCGAGATCTGGGAGAAAACCACAATCCATCCTCAAAATTACCCTAGGAAGGGTGAGAGCAATCAGAGGAGACAAAAATATATCGGGTGAAGGAGGAAAGCAGCGATTAAGTGGCGTCCTGGGCCAGAGAGGTGTTCGAGTGGGTGAGATTGACATGGGTAAAGTTAAGAACCCTGGACACTTAGTTCATGAATAACGACAACCCCAATACATTGACATGGGGATTTCGAGCCCGCAACAAAGGTTAGGCTCAGTCCACGGTGTGGAAAGAGTCCAAGACAAGTACTCCTAAACGTAGGAAACTCGTTGTAAGTCCGGTGAAATAGGAGCAGTGGGTAATCTTCAATCACAAGAGAGCCACTGATGTGAACAGACGTTGAATCGGTGATATGGTGGGACTCTCGAGAGAGCATGATGCAGAAGAATCTCGCGGGCAATACGATCGGTGGATCCATCTTCTTAGAAAAGCCAGTCAGATTGTGGAACAAAAAGTTATCTGGTAGACGATTTTTCTTCGATGAATGACTCATGTGTATCCCAGCTGAGTAGTTCCAGGACGCTTTGAGACGACAGAAATGGTTAAAGATTAGAGCTTCCGGCATGTCGATTATTTGTCAGCACTGAACTTGGCTTCTCGTACTGTTCTAGCAGACGATCCACATGCTCGATGTACTCAGAGGGGTGGAACGAGGGCTCGAGAGAATGAGAAAAGGGCATGTTCCTGTTGGCGGGAGAGATCGGGGCGGGCAGATAACAATGGTCGTAGATTTTTCATGTACAAAAATTCCGATCAATCTCCAAAAATATCCAACGGGATCGGGCTTGCATTCCTCTTGGCAAACATGACAAAGATTCTGGAACGAAAAAAAAAACTGGTAGATAATTAAAAGAAAAGCCTCTAAGAGCTGCAACTACGTTTTACTGAGCCAATTGGCTGTAACTCGGTGTTGGACAGATATATTACATAATCATTGTTTGGCAACACGCACTTCATCACCGAGCAACACCGAGCAA